>Ga0214473_10000106_pt1 | contig 117694 bp, 104 predicted proteins | sample RVTome_7_FD_203509 | JGI IMG/M metagenome (GOLD analysis project Ga0214473, IMG submission 203509) | Soil microbial communities from uranium-contaminated site in the Upper Colorado River Basin, Wyoming, United States - RVT98D197 | ecosystem: Environmental > Terrestrial > Soil > Contaminated >...
TCAGATGCATCTTCCGAAGCACTGGTAAATGGTCAGACTTTTGGAACTGTAAAAAAAACGCCTTGAAAGCAGCTTGAAAATCAATTCTTGAATGCACCCGGTCAGCGCTACAGTTATCTTTAAAGTCACTTTCGTGGTACGCTTATGGGTGGCATTGGTATCCGGCGCAACTTATTAGCGTTGCGGTTGTCATGTAAAAAAAAAGGCAGAAGGATGAAAGGCGATGACTCTTCCACCACCTGTTTTATTGATCGCAGCGATAGGATTCACCATTCATGTCGCTCTCACTGTGACGATTTTCAAGAGTGCGGTCGATAGCGGCATGAACGGGGTTTTCTGGGCTGCGCTTTATTTTTTCACTTTACCTCTCGGACTTTTGGCGTTTCTGATAGCCCGGACATTGGCGGCATCGGGCAGCGCCGTGTCGGGAATGACCATCGCCGACCCGAACAGGAAGAGGACGGTCGATGCCCGACGCGACTTTTCCAGGCCCAGAACGGTCGCGGATATGCTGCCGAGGCCGTCGCGAGGTTTTCACGACAACAAGCTGAAAGAGATGGTCTGTCTCGGTGAATGGGAAGAAGCCCTGGAACATACATGGAACATGCAGTCGATGGCCCTTGGCGACGGGAACAGGGAACTTGCGGAGGATTACAGGCGTCTCAGGCTCTGGATGAGGGAAAAGCAGAATCCGTTCGAAGTCTGATACGTGGTTGATCTTTTGCCTGTATAATGTAACCGATGATCTTTATCGAACAAGTCGACAGCGCCTATGCCGTGTATTACGGAGGACTCACATTTTTCCTGTTTATTATCGTTTTGATGCACGGCTACCGCAACGAAGTCCTGGCCTGGCCGCACGCGCTTTTAATTCTGCTATTTAGTCCCCTTTTCGTTTTCTTGTACATCCTCGTGGTTTTGGTCCAGTTCCGGAGGGAAAATATCTGGGCGGAGAAACCGTCCGCGATGAATAAATATTCCGTGACTCGGTTTCCTGCCAAATGGAAGGGGGAAGCGCCATCGAAGCAGCCCCGGAGGAAACGCAGGCCGTCAAATGACGACGAGTTCGACGGGTATGAATCGCCTCCGGACTGGGATATTTAATTTCCGAAATTTGCCTCTGAGGGAAAATTCAAATACAATTTGAGCTGGTTCTTACAAGGAGAAAATATCTGATGAAAAAATTCACGACAATAACCTGGCTGATGGCAATACTGATGCTTATCGCAATCACCCCTGCGCTGGCGACCGGCCTTGAGGACAAGATAACCAAGGCGCAGGAGGAGTCCATCATTGTCGGGCAGGTCCCGCCGGACTTCACGCTCACCGATATGGAGGGGAACGAGTTTACGCTGTCTGAAATGGCCGGCAATAAACCGGTTGTGATCGATTTCTGGGCCACCTGGTGCGGATGGTGCATAACCGGATTCCCCAACCTTGTCGAGTTCACCGCTGATTACGGCGACGAGGTCGAGGTTGTCGGGGTCGGGGTATGGATGGACCCGGAAACGATCAAAGTGGACGACATCGTCGCGTTCAAGGAAGAGCACGGCCTCAACTTCCGACTTCTATTGAACTGGGAGAGCGATCTCGCGGAAAAATATTTCGTGAACGGCATCCCGATGACGGTGGTTGTCGACAAGGACGGGAAGGTCGCGGCGCTTTATTCAGGCTATCACGAGACCCTCAAGGAGGACCTGGTAAGCCTCCTGGATTTGGAATAATACCAATCCCGTTTATTCGGAATCGTTTCAAACCCAAATCCCCTGTGTCGCCTCCATGCGGAGTGAGTCTTCGAACGTAGCATGGAGGTGGACCATCTCGAAAATCCTCCAGCTCATTCAGTCAACTCATGTTATTTGGGAATGGTATAAGAACACGCTGCAAACCGCCACAAGCTACGCAGGCTCCGCTTGTGACGGACACAGGTTTTTTGTTGAATTATACTGATAAATGTTTTGGCGGTGACAGGCACCACGATTTCGCCTGCCGAGTATGTGGCTAAGTGAAGCTTGTCATCAGGCGAAATCGTTGTGCCAGTCCCCGCTAAATTTTGTAACTTGATTCATCCGCTACCACAACCTGATAATCTGAAGATACTCCCAGCCTCCGCTGATGTAGGCAAATTTGCCGGAGACCGAAATATCATTTGTGTAACCATACAGGTCGGTAAAACTGACGAACACCGGATTCGATGGGTCGCCGATATCGCACGCATAGAGCTTATCGTATGCGATATACAGATAAGGTCCGGACTTCTCAAAAATCCCATGAATATCGGGATAGGTTTTTACCACGGCCGCGTCTTCCATTGGGTCTATATCAATGATTCTGATTCCATCGACGCAGCTGAGATAAACGTAACCTCCCGGTACAACGATAAAGTCATTTGAAGGTACAGGGGTAATTTCATTTGCCAATTTCAATTCCGACGGCACGCTCACATCGAAAATATACACTCCATGCTGCCTCTCCAGGCAGTACGCGTAATCTCCGGAAACAGTTATCTTCGCCAGCCAGAGACCTTCTCCGACTTCGATTGAGTCAGTCAATACAGGCAATTCGGGATCTGAGTTATCGATCACATGCAAACCATCATCGTCTGTAACGTAGATGTAATTTCCCGCGACAGCCAGTCCGTTGGGATATGACGGTGTATCGAGGTGCTGCACCAGCACAGGCAATTCGGGATTGGAGATGTTGTAGATATCTATGCCCGGCCCCAGCATATAAACAAGATTATCCTGGTAAACGAAATCACCAAAGTGACCTTCATCTTCGATTATCGACTTAATTTCAGGATTTTCGGGATCAGATATATCGGTTATTGAAAAATGTCCGTAATACCCCTGCAGGAGGAGACCATCGACCGCCTCCAGCGATTGCCCTGCAGAAAAACCAGTTCTAATGCCCCGAATAATTCCATTCGCCGGATCGTGCAAATCAACAACCGTCAAACCATTCGATACGACATAAGCCATTCCATCCGCCAATGTGTAGTTTCCGCCCGCACCGGTAATTGTGTCGATCAAGACGGCGGAATCATGGGATGAGAAATCATATACTCTCAGGTCCTCCCCATAGGACATGTAAAGGTAATCGCCGTCAATCACGATATCTCCCGAACCGCTGATATAATCGCCGAACGAGAAGTTTTCCACCCATACCGGTTCTTCAGGATTTTCTACGTTTATTACACCAAGGTGGTTCGGATTCATTTCGCCGCCTGCCCTGTGCACAAAGGCCAGGCCGTTTGATACTACTACATCAAAAATTTCTCCGCCCATGAAACTTGGGAATTCTATTTCCCCGATAACGCTAACTTCATGAGATAACCCAGGAGGGTCGACATCCATGATCCGCAGGCCGGAGGATTCCGCCGCGACGTACGCGTAACCGTTTTCGATATCCACATCGAGCGCTCTGCCGGGTGTTTCAACGGAGGCGATAATTTCAACGGATTCAGGCGTCGAAATATCGATCACAACAAGCGATCCGGGACTTGAGCCCGTTTGATTACCGGTCGCCGCGTAAAGAAATTCACCTTCAACAGCAACACCATAAGGATAATTTTCCATCATCATGGTTTTGACAATTGATGGAGCGCCGGGATTTCCGATGTAAATTATGTGCAAGCCGCCTTCACCGGCAGTAAGGTACGCATAATTACCGGCAATAACGATTTGCGAAGGTTGCCCTTCCGTTTTCAACTTTGCGACCCAGACGGGATCGTCCGGATTCGAGACATCGAAAATCTGGAGCCCGGAATTCCAGTCGGCTACGTAAGCATATCCTCCACGAGCGGCGATATCCGACCCGGACATGTTATACCAGCCGGGCGTGACATCGACCATGTTTCGCGGGATGCCGCCGTCGCCGTCTCCGGTAATAAATTCACCGATGGCACAGCCGGAGCACAGCATCGCCAAAATCAGAATAGAGATTGTTCGAAGAGCGGGTCTCCATGTATGCATTGCCTGATCCTCCCGTCCAATACATTTTACCACGAATGCACCTGTCGTATATTTGAGGAGTATTTTGGGGGGAAATTGGTTCGAATATTATCATAACGGTGACAGGCACCCCGATTTCGCCCATCAAGCATTGTACCAAAGTGAAGCATAATGCAGGGCGAAATCGGTGTGCCAGTCCCCGTTTTCAAAGCATCCAGTTAATGCGATTTGTGACGATGCATTGCCATGCATCGCTACATCACGTAATCAATCATTTTCAGCAGGTTTTAGACGGTAAAGCAGAATTGCGAAAGGGACATCGGGCGGGGCGAGTTTTACAACCAGCTCGAGGTCATCAGGCGCGTTCGCGGGATTCAGAAGGGATTCGAGGGTGGGACGGACTTCCGCCGTCAGTCTTTCATCGACTATCAAATAAGCCACATGCTTTTCACGGGCAATGTCGATGCTCTCCTCGAGTGAATCGGCTTTCGGAAGATACCGGAAGTTTTCATTGTCGAGATAAAAGTTGGTATAGCCGAACCGTGACGAGATCCTTGCTGTGCGGGCATCCGGGAGATTCTCAGCCATCCAGTCGGCGAGTATTCGATGCTCGTACGGCGGCTGCATGGTCGTGCGAATTTCCCATGCGCATCCGAGGAGCATCATCGCGAACGTCAAAACGACAATAGCTTGCCGTATTTTGAATTTCCGGTTACGTCTCTCCCCGGTTTCCCAAGCGAGATTAATCCCCCATGCGATTACGGGCGCGAAGGCGATGAAATAAGGCGTGATATAGCGTGTTTCGATATGCGCGATAGGATAGACAATCAACGGCGACGCCATAGCGATATAGAACCACGCCTTCCCGGGATCGTTTCGTATCGCGAGTATCGAAAACCAGATGAACAGTACAACGACAGGCAGCGCCTTTAGCAGTACCATCTTAAGCGCCTGCCAGGAAAAGAAAATATAACGCTCCAGCACTCGCGGGAAGTTCTGAACGAAATATGGAATCAACCCCGGCGATTTATACTCGGCCAGGGGTATATCGCGCGTGGATTCAATGTCGCCGGTGTAGATCGCCTCGCTTACGCGTTCGACATTCTGCGTGATTTTTCCGGAGAGCGCCCAGCCTCCGAGGTTTTGTTTTAGAAAAAGCAGATATGGGAATCCGAGGAGCATCCATCCGATTACAAGCATAGCGAGAGACAATGCGATTAACCTGAATCCGTGTTTCCCTCGCCACCACACGATCAGTAGTACGATAAATCCGAGCGGGAGTACCAGGAATCCCTCTGCGCGCGCGAGATATACGATGCTCGCGATGATCCCGGCGATAAGCGCAAGCCACCAGTTCGGCTTTTTAAGAAGTTTAAAAAGGACGAGGATGAACGCGGCGTACCCGAGCGCGTAGAAGCTTTCGCCGAGCGCTGCCGAGCTGATTCGGCAAAAGAGGGGATTTACGGCAACAAGTCCGGACGCGATGAGTCCGGTCGGGCGGTTGTACGAGTTCGATGTGTAATAGTAGACGGTGATGATCGCGCCAAGTCCGGAGAGCAGGCTGACAATATGTGCCGCCGCTTCCAGATTTCCAATCAACAGATAGACGAGTCCGGAGACGGCGCCGTATGCCGGCGGATATCGGAAATGCGCGCCTCCGCCGATTGTCAGCCCTTTTCCGGTGACGATATTTTTCCCGAGCGCGAGGAGGTATGTCGAGTCGGGAAGAATAAAGTAGTATCTCCACAGCATCAGAAGGGAGACGACGAGGAAAATCGCGCTAATCCCGAGAAAGATGGGTAAAAAAACGAAATTTTTCGATGTTGCTCTTTCGGAATTCATAATAATCATAGTATAATGATTAAGATATATTTTTCAATGACGCCAGATACGGAGTCGACATGCCAGTGTCCCGCAACACGTCGGCAAAATCGAGACATTATATTACCCTAATTTTCATCGCGACGCTCGTTGCCGGGATCGTTATCAGGTGGGCATTCAGGGATGTCGAATCCGGCGACTATGTCACTTTTTTAAGCGGCTGGTACGACACGATTGCCGGGAACGGCGGATTTCACGCCCTTAAGGAACCGTTATCGAATTACACTCCCCCCTACCTCTATCTTCTGACGCTCGCGACATATCTCCCCATCAAAAAACTTTACGCGATCAAGTTAATCTCGGTGATTTTTGATTTCGCGCTCGCCTGGCTCGCTTACCTCAATGTGCGGGTGAAGTACGGTCCCGGGATAATCCCGACACTGGCCTTCTCGGCTGTGTTCCTGGCCCCGACCGTAATGGTCAACAGCTCTTTGTGGGGACAGTGCGACGCCATCTACACTACATTTCTTCTCGCGGCGGTTTATAATCTATCACGTTTATCACACAAAAAAACATGGCTGGCAGTGATTTATCTCGGACTCGCTTTCGCGTTCAAACAGCAGTCGATCTTTATTTTTCCGGTCTTTTTGATACTGGCATTGAGAAAGGAAATTCACTGGACGCAGTTGCTCCTGGTGCCGCTCGTGTACGCAATCGCCATGATTCCCGCCGCTGCGATGGGACGTCCATTTCTTGATCTCCTTTTCTTTTATAAACAACAGGCAGGTTCGTACACAGGACTCAGTCACAATGCCCCGAATGTTTTCGCCGGCTTCTCAAATGTGAAATACAACCTTCTCGGAACACTGTCATCTGTCGCGGCATGCGCTTTGATTGCGTCTGCGGGATTGAATTCATTGAAGAATTTCATAAGGACAGTATCCGGGTGCGACCGTCAGATCAGGCTGTCTCTGATCGTAATTCTGATTTTTCCTTTAATGATTATGATACGTCCGGTTGTCGATCTGGTCCTGATAATATTCCGCAAGCCCTCGACATACTCCGTGATAACCTCTGCGATCCCCGGAGCGCGCGACTGGCTTGTCAACGAATCGGGCGATGTATTCGGGATATTCGGACTTTGCGCGACGGCGGTGATTGTCGTTGTATTCTGTATCGTCGGATCGAAGTATAAAGCAAAAATCATCGATGAACCTGAAACTCTGATAAAGTTCTCCTTGATGTCGACTCTCCTTATGCCTTTTTTCCTCGTCAGAATGCATGAGAGATATTTCTTTCCCGCCGACATTTTCTCGATTCTCTTCGCGTTTTACCGCCCGAAATATTTTTACGTACCGATAATGGTTGTTGGAGTGTCGCTGTTGAGTTATTTTCCGTTTTTGCTGAATGTCGATGTCGTCCCGATGCCGTTTCTATCAGTTGCTCTCGCATTGGTTATTGTTATCGTCCTGACCGACCTCGCCTCGATGTTCAAAGGGAACCGACAATCGGATAATATTAAAAGAACCGCGACATAATGGAGCGGATAAAACAAAACAAACAGAACCGCGACAGTCATGGAGCGGATAAACAAAACAAACAGAACCGCGACAGTCATGGAGTGGATAATTACATGGGCATTATATCTCAACTGACGACACAGATCGGGAAGTGCGGGGAGTTCGGCAACAGGAGGGTCGCGGGGATGTGCCTCGAAAATCCCGACCTCCTCGGCGAGATCGCGGACGGCCTCGAGTGCGGAAACCCGCTGATCATGGGCGACTGCGCGGAGGTCATGACCATGGTCGCGCAGAACGAGCCCGAATTTATCCTGCCGTACATAAGCGAAATCGTCCCGCTTGTGGACCATCCCAAGGCGCGGGTGCGTTGGGAGGCCGTTCACGCGCTCTCGCTGATTGCCGGACTGGCTCCACATTTCATATGGAAGCTCTTGCCGAGGTTCGATGAGATTATCCACAACGACCAGAGCATTATCGCAAGGGACTGCGCGGTAAGGGCCGTGGCCAATTATGCGGGGACAGGAAAATCCGCGTCCGAAGATGCGTATCCCATTTTAATTAAGGCGGTTTATGTCAGGGACGCGAGGCACGGTCATCTCGCGATCAACGGCCTGATCAAAACGCTGGACTTTCTGCCCGAAAACACGGACGAGCTTGAAAAAATCGGATTGGAATTCATGGATTCCAAGCGCGGTGTTCTCAAAAAAGCGGCCCGCAGGCTCCTGAAGGCAATCGATTCGATTAAGGTATGAGCTTTATGGTTCGTTAGTTGTTAGTAATCACTTTATTATTAATGTATTAGAAAACGTTTACTTTTAGCGCGACCGGCAGCAAAACCCGTATTTCCAGCGGTAAATCCCAAAAACAAAAGGCAAAAAGCGTGTGTTTGTCGGGTATACGGCTTTACCCGATGGTTAAGTTGTGCTATATTTCAGGTGTTGTTTACAAGCAGTGTTTCTTGACATTTTGTTTTTGTATCAATAAGAATTTTTTTATGCCCGGTTTTTGAAACCGGGCGAACATTACCGATAAATGTCATTATCTGAAGCGACGTAAGAAACAAATGGGGGGAAACCATGAAGTGTACACGTCGACGATTCCTGCAGTTCATCGGAACAGGTGCGGTCACCGCCCTGGCTATCGATGGGCAGGTCTTTGCGGAATCCAAAATCCCAAACAGCGAAACCGGCAAGTCGTACGGCCTCCTGAACGACGGGACCAAGTGTATCGGCTGTCACAGCTGCGAGTTGGCGTGCAGGGAATATAACCAGCTTCCACCCCTTGAAACCGGACCGGACGGTCAGAACGTCTGGCCGACAAAGCTGGATGAGAATACTTTCACTCGCATTGAAAGCAGGGAAATCTCGCGCGTTCCCTGGATCGACGGAGACAGGACATACAGGCGGTTCATGTGCAATCACTGCGAGCATCCGTCATGCGTGTCGGCATGCCCTGTCGGGGCGCTTGTGAAATCGCCGTCCGGACCCGTTTATTACCGCGCGGAAAGATGTATCGGATGCAGGTATTGCATAAATGCCTGCCCTTTCAGCATACCGAAATACCAATGGGACACATGGAAGCCGTTTGTGCGCAAGTGCACCATGTGTCACGCGAAAGTGTCCGAGGGTGAGCCGACCTCGTGCGCGTCCATATGTCCCGCTGGAGCGATAAAGTTCGGCACGAGGGATGATCTGGTAAAAGAAGCCCACCGGCGTATCGATGAGGATCCCGAGCGATACAACAATTATATTTTTGGGGAAAACGACGTAGGCGGGACGAATGTTCTTTATCTTGTATCCAGCGCAGTTCCAATGGAGGAATTCGGGTTCCCGATGAACCTTGGCTCGGCCAGTTACCCGGGCTTTACATGGGCTGCGTTGTCGAGGGTGCCAAGCATCGCGTTGTTCACCGTATTCTGGGTAAGCCTGGTCTATTTCATCACGCACAGAAGGATGCCTATGGAATTGCAGGAGAGCGAGATCGCAGGCCAGGCAGTCCGGACAGGGGGCGAGGGCAATGCTTAGGAAACTTTTCAATCCGACCAAATGGAATTTTGTCGCGCTGGCTGTGGTGGTAATCGGGATCGGCGTCGCAGCCTATCGTTATATATTCGGGCTTGGAGCGGTGACAAACCTGAGCGACGATTACCCGTGGGGAATCTGGGTCGCCTTCGATGTAATGACCGGCGTCGCGATGGCGGCAGGCGGATTTTTAATTGCGGGGACGGTCCATATTTTCAATTTGAAAGAATACAAACCGATCCTGCGGCCCGCGGTGCTCACGGCTTTCCTCGGTTACTTCCTGGTAATTGTCGGTCTGCTTGTCGACCTCGGGCTTCCATGGCGGATTTACCACCCACTGATATTCGGGCAGGCTCATTCTGCGATGCTCGAAGTGGCCCTTTGCGTCATGGCGTACTTCACCGTGCTGTTTTTTGAGTTCATCCCGGTTTTCCTCGAAAGGATGAACTGGATGAGAGCGTACCGGACGATACACGCGGTCACAGTACCGCTGGTAATAGTCGGAATCATGCTTTCGTGCCTGCACCAGTCCTCGCTCGGATCGCTGCTTCTACTTGCAAAGGAACAGTTGAGCCCGCTTTGGTATTCACCAAGCCTCCCGTTTAATTACTTCCTGCAGGCTGTGGCGATGGGACTTGGGATGGTAATTTTCGAATCGACATGGAGCGCGAGGACCCTGGGACGTCCCGTAGAAGATCACCTGCTCAACAGCGTTGGGAAAGGGCTAAGAAATGTTCTGATTCTTTTCACATTATGGCGGTTGGTCGACCTCACGTATCATGGGGCATGGCCTGCGCTCAACCGTTCCGCATATGAGACATTCTGGTTCGGTGTCGAATGGGCCGTTGGAGTGTTAATCCCGATCATTCTCCTGAGCACACCTCTCAGGACAAAGCAGACTGCACGTTTCTGGATTGCGGCCATGGTGATTTTCGGAGTGGTTCTTGGGAGGATTAACGCTACACTTACAGGCATGTCATCGTATTTCGGACAGATTTACTTCCCGTCATGGCAGGAACTTGCGATATCCGCGGCGATCATCGCGGCAGGCCTGTTGATCTTCCAGGCGGTAGTGCGGACACTGCCGGTATTCGAGGAGGTCGAGGAACCGGAAATTGAAGCGGTCCCGGAAACGTCGCCTGTTGCAGCGTAAAACCGGGCAACAAAAAAAATCCCCCTGAGTTCATCAGGGGGGATTTTTTATTCTATTTTCCTCTTAACATTCCGTTTCGATGTCGGTAAATAAAGGCGTTTCCGGGTCTTATCGTAGCGCTGACCTCCCGGTCGGCTGGATCGGGGACGTCCCGTCCGCGCTTGGATTTTCCGGTTAACAGCCCTGGGGAGTCCTTGGGATTAGTTGTTTGCCGACGGGGACGTCAGCGGTCCAGCCGACCGGGAGGTCAGCGCTACAGTACTAAAGTGTTCATTCGGTTGACTTCAAACCGCCACAAGCTACGCTCGAAGACTCGCTCCGCTTGTGACGGCCACAGGATTTATTCATAAATATTATTTGATAAATGGGCTTTATATTATGGCGGGTTCTAAACCCCACCCGCGATCCAGTTCCTGACGGCGTCCAAATCGGATGCCGACAACAACGCAGGATGGCTTCCCGACTCCATCTTGGTCACAAGGAGGCTTTTCGCTGGATCGCCGGGAACAATCACACCGGATGCCATAACGGATTCGTAACTACTCAGATTCAAACCGCCCATAGCTCCGGCTCCATGGCAGCCCGTGCAGCCTGCCTGGAAAATCGCGCCTAAACCTGAGTCCCAGATGGATTTCATATCCGATGCGGCAGCGCTCTCTTCCGAAGTTAAAACACCCGAAGTGGGAGCAGCGGGAGGTTCTATTTTTTTCGAGACACATTCCTCGAGCTGGACAGCGCGGTATTCATCGGCAGCCTCATCGGGCGTCATTCCCGATCTCGCGCCGGTTCTGATCCACTCGTGCATTATCAGAAGGCCTTCCGCGGACAACAAACCAGGGTGTCCCCCCTCCTCGATAATATTCAGCATCTTGCTTTCATCGGGCGATGAAAACCTGATCGAGTCGGAGTCGAGGGTCGAATAATATGTTCTGAAATCAAGGTAGCCGTAATTGCTTGAGCAGTGACATTCGACGCAGTTGCGCGTCATGATGGGCAGGATGTCTTTTTTCCAGGTCAGGTTGGAATATTTCTCAATCAATCCGGCTGGGTAGCTGATCTCCGGCGCTCCGGAAGCGATCCAGTCGTAATATACGGCATAAAGTCCGTTTACATGGCCGCCCACATGATCTGCATCGGACACAATTTCCAGAAACGGGCTGTTATCGGGTTCTCCTGGGACAACAAGTCCGGATTCGACCAGCCTGCTGTATGTGTTCAGGTTAACGCCGATGACATTTTCGGTCTCATGGCATTTGGTGCATTGCGTCAACACCAATGTATTAATGCATGTATCCCATGAATGGATGGTATCGACGCTGTAAGGCCCGACAAGGTGTTCGGGAATGACATCGGGTGCAGTGCTCAGGTCGGCGGACGCCAGCATGGTTTCAGGAGCGTAAATGTTGACATCCTCGGGATTGATTAGAGTCAAAATAGAGGTTTTCTCGAAATTGACGAAATAAATCGCCCCCATCATTATGAACCCGGAAACCAATAGATAACCTGGAAGGTAGTAGCGCCAGTATGTTTCGATTGCCTGCTGCGTGACCGGCACTATCTCGCGTTTATCGAACCAGTCAACGGTCTCGAGCGGATGGTCGAAACGGCGGGATTTTCTCGCCTCCGGAAATTTATTATTTATTAAAAATGCAAGCTGCTTCATGAGCAGAAAATACGCGTGCCATAAAGCCAGGGCTAATACGACAAGTACCGCCTCGTAGCCGTGCGCGGTTTTTGCCATCGGGATGACAATGCCGGGAAGCAGGTTTGTCGCAGCTATCGGGTTCAGGATGATGAAACCGGAGATAACCATGATCACCGAGCTCCAGATGAGGCCCCAGAGCAGGACTTTCCCGGTAAGCTCCACACGTCCGGCGGACGGCTTCTCATTTGTGAGGTTGAAGTTATACTTATACGATTGGAAGATATCCCTGATGTCGGAAAAATCGGGAACCGCCTTGATGGAGATTCTCCTGATGAATGCCCGGTAGGTCACGGCTCCGATCGAGTAAAGCATCATGACAAAGAAAATGAAGCCAAGTATATGGTGAACTATTCTAATATTCCCCACGCCCCCGAAAGCGTTCATAATCCAGAGCGAGACGGGATTCAGGGGAACCATCTGACTGAATCCGGTCAATGCAAGCACTAAAAAAGCCATTGCAAGGATCCAGTGTCCGATCCTGTCGGATAGGGCGAACCTGACGAACATCAGAGACTTATACATGTTACCCCCCCCTCCGGATCGCCTTGAGCTGGCGCAGATAATCTGAAATCACGTAAAGCGCCGCCCCGCCGATCAGAACGGGTATCAGGATCCAGTAAAAAGCCTGGACGAAAAAGACCGGTCGGACCCTGGCCTCGCCGGGACTGTAATGGCTGAGCCATGAGTCCGGGAAGTTGGCGCTGGCTTCGGGATGGCATTTCCGACAGGTGACAAGGAGGTTTTCCTTCATGACGGAACTGTGAGTGTCCGTAGGCGCCAGCATGTCGTGAACGCCGTGGCAGTCGATACAAACAGGCTTGTTGGTTTCCTGGTCGGACGCGATGGTCTCGAAGATCATCACGGTTTTGCCGTGGAAATCCGTTACGTAGGTTTCCATGACATTCGGGTTGATCCCGTACTTATTCATCAATGCCGTGTCGCCGTGACATTTGGCGCAAATCTGGGGGGAAAATAGATGGAACGGAGAATTCGACGGCCCTGTGATATGGTGCGCTCCGTGGCAGTCGGTGCATGTCGGGACGTCAGGGTTACCTTCACCAATCAGCGCGGCTCCGTGCACGCTTTTCTCGTAAAGCTCGTTGATCTCGCCGTGACACTTCCCGCATGTCCTGTTAATCGGACTTTTCGCTTCCGATACCTTCTGGATGTTGTGTTTGCCGTGGCAGTCCGTGCATACCGCTACGCGAGGATTCCCGGCAGCAAGAGAGACCATGTGAGGGTTATTTTCTATCTCCTCGAGCTGCTCCTCATGGCATTGCGTACAGACGGGGTAAAGTTTCAAAGCGAAGTCGCGGTAATTCACCTCCGTCTGTATGGGATGCGGGTACTCGTAGTTCCCGACATGGCATGTCGTACACGCGAAGCCTTTCTGTCCGTGGACGGAACTGTCGTAGGCTTCCTTGTCTACGTGGACGCTGACCGATTCGCCGGACGGGAAATCCAGCGCGAAGTCATGGGAGTGACACTCGAAGCATTTGTCGTTATTCGCTGTTTCCTGTCCCCATGCCGATTGAGCCGATTGTAAATAAGGTGAAGTAAGGGAGAGCGCCAATGCAATTGCAGGGTAAATTACGCAAATGCATAAGACCCCCATTTTTACTGGCCTGATCAAGATACTTCCCCCTTTGCGTTTGATGGCCATTCGTATACGGACGTGTTGCCCGATATATCAAGGTTAATAATTTTCTGTTAATCCGCTTGACCGAAGACTCATCTAGCGCTTACTTCACGAATCCGCAACTGAGGGTATCGGTCAACGGTTGTTTTCCTATTTCAACGACCGTTTTTATTAATGATTAGATTACCCGTCAAACCGGCAAGAGTCAATCTTTTAGCGCATGCTTCGTGTTAAATTTCGACACTATTCCGGCATCAGTAACAAAGCGTTTACTTAGGGAGATTTGACCTGTGGCACATACAGCCCGAGTCTTGTGGCACATAGAGCTTAGCCTTGTAGCACATACAGCCCGAGTCTTGTGACACATACAGCCCGAGTCCGCGAGGGATGTATGTGTTTCTCATCATTATTGTAAGAGCACGCACATCGCTCGAGGACTCGCGCTGTGCGTGCCACAGGGGGTAAAATTACCCTGTGTCTATTCACATAAGTTAGACAGGGATTAACTCCAGGTGCTATATTGTTACCTGTAACAGCACGTAAGATCTCAACGGCTCCGGAACATTTAATCTCAACCCATTCGGAGCCTGGAGGGAGCATGTTCGGCATTCACGGTTGGGAATGGATAATCCTGCTGGTAGTGGTTGTTCTGATTTTCGGCCCGTCGAAAATTCCAGACCTGGCCAAATCGGTCGGCAAGGCTGTTTCCGAGTTCAAGAAAGGCATTAAAGATGTCCAGGACGATGTTGTAAACACGGCCGCCAAAAAGCCAGAGCCTGAGGAGAAAAAGAAAGAAGAAGCTGGGAAATAGGTCGTCAGGACAATTTCAAGGCTTGCACGTGGAATAGTAAAGCTGGCAACGGGTTATATCTCGAATCTATGTTATAATATCTTGATAGAGTAATTATTATTTCCTGGGGCCGAAGGGGCCGGGAGGCGCCGGAATGAGAGTCCTTTTAATTAACCCCCGTTATGACGAGACGAACTACCGTTACAAAGTGAACAAGCTCTGCCCGCCCCTGGGCATGGGGTATATCGCATCGATGCTTTTAAGGGACGGGCACGAGGTCGAAATTCTGGACATGGAGGCCGAGCGAACGGAATGGCATTCCCTTCCCGCCCTGCTGAAAAAAGGACCGTGCGATCTTGTCGGCATCCACGGCACTACCCCGATCATGCATTACATCGCGAGATGCGCGACACTCGTACGGGAGACATGGCCGGGAATCCCCATTATAGTCGGCGGGCCCCATGCTTCGCTTCTGCCCGAATCGGTATTTAATGAAATGCCGGAGGTCGACTACATTCTCCGCGGCGAGGCAGAGTACACAATGGCCGAGTTCGTCCGAAGGCTGGCAAATGGGGGGAGTAATTCGGACTTCGCGGACATCCCGGGCATCGGTTTTCGAAACGGCAATGAGTTTTTCATATCGGATGAAATTCCGCTCATCGACAATCTCGATGCCCTCCCCTTTCCCGCCTACGACCTTCTCCCGCTCGATTCGTATTTTTACAAAAGCCGACTGGTCGAAACCGGAACCGAGGAGTGCATTTTCACCGTCATGTCCAGCCGGGGATGTCCGAACGGGTGCATTTTCTGCGACGAATCGGCTTTGTACGGGCGCAAATTCAGGGCGAGATCGCCGGAGAATGTGGTGGACGAAATGGAAGTGCTGGTCAAAAATTACGGCATCTCGCACATCGTCTTCTACGATGCCTCATTCATGGTCGACCGTATCCGTATACAGCGCATCTGCCGCCTCATTCTCGACCGCGGACTGAAAACAAGCTGGCGCGCCAGAGTGAGAGCCGATTCGATAACCGAGCCGATTGTAAAAATCATGAAGGAGGCCGGCTGCACGACCCTCGCGATCGGCGTCGAGAGCGGCTCGCAGCGCATTCTCGATATAATGGGCAAACGCACGACCATCGGGGAAATTGAGGAGGCATTTCGAATCGTTAAGGATGCGGGCCTCTGGACCGTAGGCTATTTCATGTTCGGCACTCCGGGAGAGACTAAAGAGGAATCGTTTGAGACGGTCGAGTTCGCTAAAAGGCTCGATCCGGACTGGGCGCTTTTCACCCACGCCACCCCGCTTCCCGCAACCGAGCTTTTCGAGATGACAAAGGACTCGCTTCTGTCCGACGACTGGTCGAATTTCAAATTCAGCGCAAATTCACCGGTGATCTCCTACGACGAGATGACATACAGGGAAATGCAGAACATGATGGACTATGCGTTCAGGGAGTTTTACGTTCGAAAAGAGTGGCTCTCGAACAGGATGAAAAAGATGACCTCCCCCGCCCAGACCGAGAGGCTTCTCGACAGCTTTTTCTTTTATGTCGACAAGTTCTGCAACGGGCCCGCCGGGTAACCGGGGATACATGAGGAACAGATTTATCAGCCTGTGGAAGAACCGGAAGATGAAACAGGGAAATAGGTATTCAGGTGGAATTTGTCAAATAAGACTAAGAAACCCTAACATAAAGAAATTTGGGGACAGGCACAAATTCGGCATGGAAGATCGCAGCACAGGTCAAGTTTGTTGGTGCCGAATTTTTGCCAGTCCCCAAATTTCTCAATCTATTCATTTTGTTAGAGTTTCTAAGCCCCAATTTCAAAAATTACCATCCTCGCGCAACGGGCACGGCGTCATTTCGCGACAAATTCACGGCGTGCACGTGGAATAGTAAAGCTGGAAATGGGTTATGTCTCGCAGGTCGCTCCAGATCAGGTGAAGTGCGCCGGACGGATCCGCCGTGAGCCAGACCTGCACTTTCTGGGCGGTGAAATCTTCGTCTATCTCCCCATCCGGTATCTGTTGAATATCAATTTCAGGCAGAAAAGGGTCGAATGTTTTCGAGAAGAGGGACCGTCCATACAGGTCTCGGAAATCAGTCCACACGACACCTAAACGCCCGTCCGGGAGAAGCTGGATTACGAAACGGCGGCATTCGTAATTATGGCCGATGAAATCGACTTCATCCGACCATTGGCCGGAGACCGGATCGCGCATTTTAAAGTAACCCTGCATTTTGCCAAGCCTGTTGTCCATGAAGACGGCATAAATCCTGTCTAATGAGTCTATAGTCATTACAGTCGCGCCGGATTGGTTCGGGCCGCCTTCCACCAGCTCCGGGGCTGAGGGAACGCCGTGATCGAACCGCATGTAATACAGATCCTGATCGTCGCCCATGCAGTAGCAGATATGGAAAATACTTGAGGAATCGGCGACAACGGCAGGGTCGATCCAGCCCTCCGGCAGATTCCCGGAGCTGAGCGTCATCTCAGGGGTCCATCCCGACCCGTTGAACCAGGCTCCGCACAGGCGACGTGAAGGCCATGTGTGCGAATCCATCCAGAGGGCGAGCATGGTCCCATCGGGAGCTGTCGCCATTGTTGTTTGAAACTGGTCTTCCATGGGTGTGGAGCTGAGGATCACGGGCGAACCGGAAATTCCTGAGGAATCTATGTATCTGTATACGATATTCCCTCCCCTAATCGTGGGATCATCGGCATATAAAAGATGCAGACCGCCAAGGCTGTCCGGAAGGACGTTCAACTGGTAAGCCTGCACACCCGGCAGGATTTCATCATCGGAAAGCACAACGTCCTGGTATGTAAGATGATGGATATGAAAATCCTCGTCGACATAATACAGGTGGAGGACCCCATTCGCATCGACCCAATGAGCACTCTGCATGCTGAGATGAGCCTGGAACTCGCTGCTCGGTTCATCGGTCAATAGGACGCCGGGTTCCCAACAGGAAATCCCGTCGGAGACGCTTATCCCGGCCAGTATGTACGCAGTCTGAGGCAGGTCTTTAAGCCCGGTCACTTTGTCGACAACCGCGAAAAGCGCGCGATGGTAGCCGGACTCATCCGGCACCGGGGCTTCGACAAAAGTGTAGCCGACATACGGACCCATGGAATCCTCTCCGTCCTCCCAGGTCTGGGGAAAAATCGGGACCCATTCTGTCATTCCGGGAACTTCCCAGCGAAATTCGGCGACGTCCCCGCCTTCGGAGACCGGATGCGGATCCTGGTGGTCGTACACTTTCAGGTCAAAGCGGATGTCGCCCCCGCCGGCGCCTGTGGAGTCGCACCAGAGGTCATTATTCAATACCGCGAACTCGACATGGAAAGCCTCGGGCATATTTGCATCCGGAGGGAAATCGTCCGGGACATCCGGAGGATCATCGTATGCCGGCGCCCAGTTCGCGTTGATCGCATATCCGAATTTCAACGGACCACTGGTTGGGAATCTCAGATGCAGGCTTTGAGTATCGGTGGAACCGCATTTGAAGTGACGCCTCAGCGTGTCGGCGCTGTATGCTATATATGGGTTGAGAAGCGACTCAGGGGCCGGGAATGTCGCTAATTTTCCCTGCTGGTACTCCCATGCGGGCCATTCCGCGCTTCCGGGAGGATAGTCGATCGGATTGAAAAGCGTTGTAAAGCCGTCGGGATTTAGAAGGCCTCCGGAACCGGACGCGGAACCATCCGATACCGATAATCCCGACGATGGAAACGTGTAGGCCGGGTCGAACATCACAATTCCCTGGACATCGAATCCCGTATATTTATCCAGACCGAGAAAAGGATGCCTGAGCTGGACATCGACCATCCATTCCTTCGGTCCGAGATTCATCAGATTTAAAACGGCCACGCAGGAATTGCAGGGGCTGATCTCGAGGAACTTAAGCGCGTTGAGATGGCCTTGTGTCGTGCGGATTGGGACAACATCGGCAATAGAGGCAGACGGGTCGATGGATATCTCATAAATCCCCCAGAGAAACCGCGTGGAGTGTCCCGAAGCAGAAACCCGTTCTCCGGAATTCGGGTCAAGCGGGGATTCGACATATCTGCCGGGACTAAAAGAACAACCGATAATAATGGGAAACAATATTCCCAGGACGGCGAAAAGCTTTACGCTCCTGAACATAGGCCTTTCTCCTAAGAGCAGAGGATAAACACTGTTTAAACTCTACTACATCGGGTGTGTTTGGTCAATGGAAACGGGCGCTAAAAAACCCTCCCGGTGTTCCGGGAGGGTTGATTACAAGTTGTACCGGCTTTAACTGATTACAGCGTCATTCCGGAGTTAGCAAACCAACTATTGCGCCTTCAGGGAGATTGCCATAGCAGCCCATGTCGTTACCATTCTTGCCTTCGCCGATACACGGCGAACCGGTATCGAGGTGATAGTCGTAAGGAGCAGAGGTGTTGTTGACGTACAATGGATCCGCCGAAATTGAGTTCGGACCAGGACCATTCCAATAGTACGGATAATCCTGAATATTCCATACGTCATTGTAGTCAGTAGGCAGGGTGTAATCATAGATTCCATAGTAGGTCTGTGATGTCTTTGTGCTGGTAATATTGGAAACTATGTTACTGTGCGCGTCGTACCCGTATGTAGCGGAACCGGCAGTATACAGATACATACCGTATACGGTGGTAGTCGAAGTATCCTGCCCCTTGTTGACATCAAGCTTATCGATCGTGTTGTTGGCGACCTGAACTGTGGCATACGGGTAAAAGATTCGCGGCCCGCCGAAATTATAGACATAGGTCCCAATGTTCGGCGAAATATGGTGGATCAGGTTATTGTTGAACTTCGATCCATTAGGCCAGTAATAACAATAAAAGTACCAATACATGTAACCGGTAACCTGCGGAGTTTCCTGGAGCAGTGTCCACTCGTTCTGAAGGACGTTGCACGCAGCGCCAGCGGAACCACCGGTGTTATAGAAGTAGTTGTACATGTAGCCGAAAGTACTTGGGCTTTGGACGGCTAAGTTGGCGAATTTGCAATTCTTGACCGTAAAGCCCTGACCATAAAGGTAAAGGCCGTAAACATAGTAATAATTCGTTGTGCCGTTAACGTAACAATCGATGAGTGAGAAGTTATTGCTATAATATATATAGAGTGGAATATACCCGGCGCTCCCCGTCCCAGGATATATCTGGAACTCGAAGCCCTGGATTGTGACGTCGTTGGTGTAGTAGATGTAAAGGATCCGGTCCATGCCGGGGTTGGTGAGTTTTGGCCTTCCGGCAGGTACGGTGTGCCAGCTCCATCCCCGTAAAATGAATCCAGTCCCGTACGTCCTGTTAACCTGCCCATTGTATGTGCCGGTCCCGTAGTCAACAACGATTGTTTGTCCCAATTCAACAAACGCCAACGCCTGAGTGATCGTCGAGAACGGGTTTTCCTTTGTACCGTATTTAGGATTAGCGGCAAAATCGGTGCTGTTCGATACCCACCAGTCGCCATCGACCCAGAGCTCGGCTTCGAGCGGCGTCGCATCAGCCGGATCGTTAATGCCATCGGTAACCTGGCACTCGACGGTGAAGGGGGTTTTTCCCTGGGTCCATCCGGCGGCCGCGCCCCAGTCGATGTCGAGATTGCCGGCGCCATCGCCGGGAACCCCGTCATAACCTGTGACCGGGTCGCCGTTGCCGTCCCTGACAGTCCAGCTGAATGTCATGGGATCGCCATCTTCATCCACTGCATCGACCGAGTAGGTCTCAGTAGTCCATTCAAAGGGCAGGGCATTGCCGTCCACACCGCTGTTGATCATCGGAGGACCATTGTATGTCTCATTGTGGATATAGAGGGGAACACGGTAGAACGCCGCGAGCGGATCGTTTCCGGCGCCGTTAGTCACGCCAAAGGTGTTCTTGTAATCTGCGCCCGGATACTCGACGATTACCCAGAACTCGCTGTTATGTCCCGCGCCGTCCGAGTTGTAGGTCACATGGTTCGCGGGAACCTGGACATGGTATGTAAAATAGGTATCGGTTTCGGCAATGGGCGTGAGATCGGATGGTGTGAAGACGTAATTGGATGTGAAAATCTCGCTTTCGAGAACAACCCCATACTCCTCCATGACTCCGGACTCTGCGAGCGCCGAACCCCAGTCGAAAACGCTGAGGTCCAGTTTAAGGTCTCCACCGTTGTTGGTCCCATCGACGTAGAAGATGTCGGGTTTGATTATCGTTGAAATGGCAAGAGCTTCAATGGCATTGGACGGGTGATCTGCAGGCAGTTCACCCTTCCAGTCTGCCAGGACCGCATAGCCGTATTTGACGCTCGGCGTTGGAACGGGGAACACAAGGTCGTAGTGCCTTTTGTTTGTCTTACCGTGTGAGAACAAACCATGTTTCGCATTACCCGAACCGTTGAGGAAATCCCACACGTCGCCGGTGGCGGAAAGATCGTCGGCGAAATACTTATACGGGTTAAGCTTGGCATTCCCTATATATCCCTTCGTCGCGATCGCGCCAGGTGTATAACCGAACATGCCGGGAGTGGTGAACTCAGGCGGATTGAACCACCGTGAATATCCATCGGCGTTCAGAAGCATCTGATCGGTTCCGGACTTTGAAACCTTCAGACCCTGGTAAATCATTGTCTTGCTTCCGTTGCCGACGAAAATACCGCGAACATCGTAGCCGTCATAAGCTACGAGGTTTAGCGGGTGAGTTATGGAGACGTCGAGACTGACATTAATTTTCCCGGGCTGCGGGTCGGTCGTGATACCTGAAACCCCGACCCCGGCTGGGTTATTGTTAAGAAAAGTCACGACGTTCGCTGCGAACGCGGCCGAGTGGTTAAAAACCACTTCGGCGGTCTGCGCCTGGATGTCGACATAAATGTCGTAATATCCCCAGAGATGAGTCTGCGCTTGTCCCTGATGATCTGTTCCGGAAGTGGTTTCCGGCGAAGTAGTCGGTGATACAGGGCTGACACCGCTACCTGAGCAACCCATTGCGCTAATAACGACAAATATTAGAGCAATGATTACGACCGTCCATCGAGTCATATTAGCCTCCGTAGTGCGATTGTTAAAATTTTTTCCAGCATAGGATTCCGCCTGTCAAGAATGCCTCCAAAAACAGAATCGGAATTTTATAAGATTATATGATAAATATGACGAATTATCAACTTTATTAACAAAAAATCACGTATTTTTTTATATTATTTTATCCTGCCCGGTTAACTGCCTGCAATGCTGACCGCAGTTCCATTATCGCAATCCCGCTCCACAGTCCCCTCAGTTTCCGCCTCCATTCCGACAGCAGGATAAAAGTGACAAAAAATCCCCATCCAGGGATTTTTTAGCAAAAAAGGATTTAATTCTTACTGCGGATATTTTCACCAACCCATTACGTGACCGTATTCGCTCTCGGAGCAGACCGCGCCGGAGAGGGTTGGACCGTTGAGATCTCTCATCATGCACATCAGACGGAGACGGTAATCCATAGGGGTCACTTTATGACCCCGCGATTCGAGGTCCCTGATGATCTCAGGCGGGAAGCGCGTGTCCATGTTGACCTTTCCGGGGAAACATTCGCGCGGATAGAATGAGTTGGGCATGTGCTCGATGTTCATGTGCGGAGCGTCCATCGCCTCCTGCAAATCCATGCCGAAATCGATGAAATTAAGGAAGAAATGAAGCGTCCACTGGTCCTGCGAGTCGCCGCCGCGCACCCCGAACGCCATCCACGGCTCGCCATTTTTTGTAACGAGGGTTGGGGTGAGAGTCGTTCTAGGACGTTTGTGTCCGGCGAGCGCGTTCGGACGGTCCGGGTTGAGAAAAAACATCTGACCGCGCGTTCCGAGAGCGAAGCCGAGTCCGGGAATTACCGGGGATGAATGAATCCAGCCGCCCGACACTGTCGCGGCGACGATATTGCCTTCTGAATCGACCGCGTCGAGGTGAGTGGTGTCGTGATCGAATTCCTTCACGGTTTTCGATTCGGCAGCAAACATGCCGAGTGCGTGACGGTTGTCGTTGAGAACGTCTGAAATAATGTAAGCGGGGAAATCGCCTCCGACATCGCCGGGGATGAGGTCCATCGACGCGACCCCGGTGATTCTGTCCCTGCGCTTGTCGTTGTATTTTTTCGAGAGGAGGACATCGAGCGGGACCTTGTCGAATTTCGGATCGCCGTAATACGTCTCACGGTCGGCAAACGCGAGTTTCGCGCACTCGATGACCGTATGGAGATATTCCGATGAGTTATGTCCGAGCGATTTCAGGTCGAAGCCTTCGAGAAGCGCCAACTGCTGCAGAAAGACCGGGCCCTGCGACCATGGCGGGCATTTGTGCACATCGACCCCCCGGTATTTGATCGAGACCGGTTCCTCGACCTCCGCCTGCCATTCCGCGAAGTCGTCAAATGTAAGAAGTCCGGCATGAGATTTTCCGCTCGCGTCCATGACGGGATTTTTTGCGATGAAATCGATGATTTTTTCGGTGATCTCGCCTTTATAGAATACGTCCCGACCTGCTTTTATCGATGCGGAACGTCCCTGTCCGGATGCGCGCTGCTCCGCGTCGCAAATCAGTTTGAGGGTATTGGCGAAGTCCGGATTTTTGATAATATCGCCGATTTTTGGGATCTGTCCACCGGGATAGAAGATGTCGGACGTTGACGGATAAAGCTCTTTTATTCTGGATTCCTGAAGAACGAGATAATTATGGAGGTCTTCATATACCGGGAAGCCATTTTCGGCAAGCTCGATCGCGGGCGCGAGGATTTCGGTGAATGTTTTTGTGCCGAATCGGTCGAGCGCTAGAGCCCAGGTGTCGACAGTTGCGGGCACACAGGCGGGGAGGAAGCCGTCGCCGGGGATCATGTCGATACCGTGCTCCCTGCACCAGTCGATGGTAAAAGCTTTGGCGTTCCATCCCTGCCCCGAAATCACATGCACTTTTTTTTCGCTTGCCGAATATAAAATGACCGGGACCTCGCCGCCGAAGCCGTTCTGATGCGGTTCGAGGAGGTTCAGGCAGAAGCTCATCGCGGCAGCGGCGTCGATCGCGTTACCGCCCTGTTCCATTATTCTAAATCCTGCGGCGGTCGCGAGGTAATGTCCGGATGTCACAACGCCTCGAGTGCCAGTGACTATGGGTCGGCGCGGATAGATTGGCATGGGATGAACCCTCCGTCCCGCAATGGGACAATTGCGGCTAACTTAAATGATTTTTGGCCGGTGTGCAAATCTGAGGCAATACCGTATCGGGTTTAGCGTGGGTTGGCAGCGACGACTTCATCCTCAAAATTGAAAAATTTTCGATTTTCCAAATGAACCTCTTGACATTCTACTTGTCGTAGAATAAAATATTCTACAGGTTGTAGAATATTAAAAAGCCCCTTTCAAGGCGGCTAAAAAACACGGAGAACCCAATGAACAAAAAGTACATGACCTATGGAGCGGTAACGCTGGGGGCCCTGTTAGTCGTTTTAGCGGTAATCACGCTGCTGGGTGCCGGACGCCCTGCGACGGGAACCTCGGACGGGGATTCCATGAATGGGATGGAGGATATGCACGGCGATACGGCGATGGCCGACGATGCTGAGTCGATGCTGTATCAATGTCCCAATCACACGCATGAACATTCGACGGACCCGGATGCTGTCTGCCCGATTGACGGAGCAGGGATGGTCCCGGTGCCTGCCGATGAGTTGCAAAACCATCATCACGATCATGCCGACGGGGACGGACATCATGATTCCGATCATGAGAACGACGCTGACCATGTTTATGCATGCCCGATGCACCCCGACCAGGTATCCAATGACCCGGACGCGAAATGCTCGATCTGCGGCATGAACATGGAGGAGGTCGAGAGTTAGAACATCGTGCGAATAAGAATGAGCGAATGCACAGTTAAATTAACAAATCCGACGAGCAAGGAGGTGTACATGTAAACAAACTCCGGAAAACCGGGATAGTTGCTGTAAAGCAGCCGTAGCTTGGAAGGTGCGCTGAGTCAGATATGTGCCAACTACGGCTGCTAAATCTTTTTGGAGATTCTGACACTGGGAAGAAGGCGGGGGATGCGGACCGGACCGAAGTATAGGAACTGCTGGAGGTGTAACCAGATGAAAGTGAACGATAATTCGAGAAGGCTATGCCCGGCATGTGGGGGTAATCTAACTGCCCTTGCCACTATGGGGATAACCCTTGACAAGGACGGAAGCGAAGCCACCCTGCATTTCCGGTGCGGAGAAAAGGGCTGCCTCACCAGGTTTGCGGTACGCTACAAAGAGGACGAACTTGTGTCCATCAACGACATTCCGGTAAAGGAGCTGAAGCAACATGCCCAGGAAGTCATCGATTCAAGTTGGTGAGGGGGTATCGAGCTAACCCGCAAGTACTGTCCCCTTCTCAAAAATTAAGCTGTAGGCTCGCACGGCAGTGCGTCAGGGGCTTCAATATTTTAGTTTAGACGCACTGCCGTGCGAGCCTACGGTTTAAATCCAACTTTTTCAACATCCCCGCGGACGCACAGTATATTCAACGCTCAAACCTTTCCCCTAGCCTGAAAAGACCTCCCACGCATAAAAAAACCGGACACACCCGCCTGGGCGTATCCGGCTTTATTCGTCCTTATGGACAATGACCCTGAGGGGTCATGTGTCTTTTGGTTTAATTGACCCCGCCGTCTCCCTTATGGATATCGGCGTGGATCGCAAAGTAAACGTGGTCCGATCCGGCTACTTCACTCATGTCGATCATGTACGAGTCCACCATCTGCGGCATCATGTGCGTATGGCCGTACTCGTACATGTCCATCATGGGTTTTCCGTTCATGTCCATGTGAAAATCGGACATTGAATCGTCCATCTGCATGTGAGTCCGGTCAAGGAGCCAGTCTCCATTCATATTCCAGGTCACATAGATGTGGTCGGCATCGTTTGTTATGGAAATGGAGCCGACATTGTTGTTAAGGCTGTTATACAAGCCCACGTCGACCGTCTCGCCCGGGGTCCACTCGACAACCCGCGAGATTTCGTCGGTGACATCATTGCCGCCTGGCGTGACAGGCGCGGACGAACCGGTACATCCCGCGATAAGCAGGATACCGACTGCGATCGGAAGCAGAATCGGGAAAAATTCAGTACGCATGTTTTATAGGTTCCTTTTGATTTTATTAGACCCGCATCATATTCTACGGGTCGTAGAATAATCAATTATACCCCGGTTATTGTTTAACGCAAGGGAAATTTTGATTTTTTATGAATTTTTCGTAGGTTACGGGGGCGGATTGGATGACGCCAGGGATGGCGTCAGGGGGGAGTGGGGCGGATGACGCCAGGGATGGCGTCAGGCAGGACGGCAAGGATGCCCTCCCTCCCCACCACTTGATGATTTTTCATTTACGTGGGATAATCTATGTAGGAAACAGCGGAATAATATGAACCTCCGGACAGGTAACCGCATCAAAGTAAGTATAAAAGCCATAGTACCCATCCGGAGGGTCAAGGGGATAGAGAGTCATGAACCCCAAACCCCAAGTCCCTCCAGAATTAAGTGAGGGCTGTGAAATGTTGGAACGAGTTGCAGCGTACGAAGGAACCTCACAAATAGATCAGGTCGAGGTTCGCCGTCAGCAGTTCGTTATGCTGACCGACGGCATCAAGACCGAGCTCTACAATTTCGCGCTGAGGTTGACAGGCTCGCGCGAAGAGGCTGAGGACCTGTTACAGGAGTCGTATTTCAAGGCGTACAAGTACTTCCATCAGCTCAGGGATCAGGACAAGTTCAAGGAATGGATTTTCCAGATCACCGCGAACCAGTTCAAGAACTTCCTGAGAAAGAAGAAGAAGGAAAATACGTTTTACCAGGACGACAGCGAGCATCAGTTCAACGAGCCGGAGAAAGTTTTCAGGAATCCGGATGAGCTATGTTACCAGAGGGACCGGAGTGTAACGGTCCAGAAAGCGCTCGAAATGATCAGCCCGAAGATGAGAAGCGTCCTCGTGCTGTTCGAGATAGAGGGTTACTCGATCGAGGAGGTCGCGGACACCCTCAGGATCAGCCGGGGCACGGTGAAATCGAGGCTCCACTACGCGAGACGTAAACTCAGGGAGATCCTTGAGTCGGGCACGTTGAAGAATAAAATTCATTTCGGATGAGACCGGTAAGAGGCACAGGGGCAATTAGAGAGAGGGACATCACTCTAAAAGGAAACAGGCGAATCGGCAATTATGTTCAATAAGTTAACAAACGAAAAAGACTGTAATCGATACAGAAACCTCATACAGAAACGGCTCAACTGCGAAATCACACCCGGCGAAAACGAGGAACTCGACGGGCATCTTGCGGGCTGTCCGGAGTGCTTTGACGAGCTGACCGGCTTCGCGATGGTGCAGGATGTTCTGACCGAGGAAAAGGAAAACCCGGTCGAGGTGCCCGAGGGATTTTTCGAGCAGATGGCGTCGGAGCTTGACGATGTCAAACCCGCGTTCGGCTGGAAAGGTTTGCTAGCCAACCCATTCTTCGGCTCGTACAGGAATATAGCGCTCGGTACCGCGAGCCTTGTACTCGTTGCGATTCTGACCGCCAGTGTCGGGTCGGGAGCGATCGGGCGGTTCAGCACGACAGTCCCCGGCTACGAAGCGTCGAACGCGTCCGCGGCCCAGATTCAGATGAACAACGGCGACACAATCCTGCTGACCGGGGACGAGGGCAATCCGGACAAGTATTCGGCGGCGATCGATGATCTGGAACGCGCATACCGTGAAGCCCAGGGAGCCGAAAATGGTTCAGGAACGGATGGATACATTCATACGTCCTGGAAGGACGGGGAATCCGCTACTCCAATTCGGTGAAACCACCTATTAACACGTGAAAACAACCGACCGGGGAGGCTCCTCGGTCGTTTCGATGTCACCGGGACGAAATCGAGCAGATGAAAAAATTCTCCGGCATAATTGTAATTGCGTTAATGCTGACGATCCTTATCACCAGCACTGTTACATTGCCGGTTCATTCATCCGAATGGGAAGACGGATTTCCGCTGCAGGTGACGTACGAGGAGCTCGAAGGGAATAATGTTGACGTGACCTTGACGATGGTCCTGCCTGCCGCAACTCCGCTGCTTGCCCGCGAGGCCGCGATATCCAGCTTTTTGTCTGCTCTTCAGGATATTTGGAATGTTGAGAGCGTGCACGAGGACGTACGCGGCTTTCTTGGACCCGTGGTGCCGGTCGATGTCCAGAATGTCGTGTCGCACGTAAACGGGACGTCATTTGTTACGGCAATGATGGACGCGTTCGAGGCGGTGTCGGATGCGGGATTTTCACGATTCCAGGAAGATACAGAAATCTCGGTTACGGAGACAGTCGTCGCGCCGGTACGCGCTTTATCGGACAGTTATCCCGACGCGCCGAGATTTTTCGCGTGGATTGTCGGTGAGGGCTGGACCGAAGTTGAAGACAACAGTGAGAGCTGGGTGATCGCGTCGCTGATAAATTATTCAGCCGCTGTCCTGAGCTTCAGGAGCGAGTTCGGACGATTTCCGACAGAGCTCACCGAACTTCGCGAGATGGGACATCTTCTCATCGAACCTTTGAATCCCTACACCGGCGAACCGGTGGCGACGGTCAATCACATGAGCCCCGGGGACATTTCGTATGAATTGAACGATTCCAGCAATGTGAGCCTGATGACTTATTTGAAAACCGGGACTCAAACGGAGATCGTCAGGCGGCAGATCAGCGTGCCCGCCTCTGGTTCATACGATCTGCTTTACAGGCAGTTGGCGGGACTGTCGGAATCCGACAAGAAGGTGGCAAGATATACCTTCCAGCTCGCGCAGATTCTGAATGAGTATTATTACCAGTACGCCGACCTGCCGTACCGCATCCCGCAGTGCGAGGCTGAGGGATTCGCGTATGTGAGCTTCGTTAATCCTTACACCGGGATGGATGCGCAGGTGGCGAATAATTTTTCACCAGAGTCGGGGGATTATTATTACCAAAGAATATCGACGGATGAGTATTTTCTGGTCGGGTATGGCGCAAACGGCAAAGACGTAATAATGTTCAACAAGAATTTCCTGATGCCGCAGGTCCAGATGGGTCCTATGCGCGTGCAGTAAAAATCCGTATCGGAAACGCGAACGTCAGTGAGCGTGCCGTGAATCACGTAAGTGGAGCTTTCAGAGCAATTTGTACTGGTTCCAAAAGTGACGGCACGCTCGCTGACGTTCGCGTTTCCGATACAAATATCGCGGTCTCGATATCGTCACTGCGGTTCACGTGGACTATACTTCATCCTCAGCGGTAATGCCTCTTGGTTTGCCGTTGATGAAAAACCTGTGATAGACGATCATCGCGACGAGAAAAACGAACATCATGGCAAGCCAGGGACGTCCGTGGAACAGGCGATCGTGGAAATACCGATCGAGATAATAGGCTATGAATATCGCGATAATGGACTGCGCTTTGCAGACAATCACCTTCCCTTTCGGAGCGGTCAGGAATGCGTAAACAATGAATGTGTATGTTGCCCCGATGATGGCGTTTATCGACAGAATGATCATGTCGATCGCGTTTTTGGATGTGTGATTCACGAAACCGATATATAACGGGGCCAGAAACACCAACACCATGCACGAGAACACGATAGCGACATAGGGCATCAGTGTAAACCGCCCAATCGGGCTCAGTTTTTTAACGTGATAGTGGAAGAACCGCGGAATCGGGTTAATGAACAGTCCCGCAGTGAAAATCGCGAGGACCATGTAATTAAGAACCCGCAATGTGAACCAGCTTGATGTCAGGGAATCCGGCATATTGCATTCTATGGTTTCAGCATCGACTGGAATTTTGGTTTGTTCTTTACGATTGTGGCGAGGATGCCGTTGATGAATTTTCCGCTGTCCGCGGTCGAGAATTTTTTTGCGAGGACCACGGCTTCGTTGATTATGACCGGGTCGGGGGGAGTGGGATCTTCAAGTCCGATGAGGAGTTCCACAATGGTGAGCCTCAGAATCGCGAGGTCGACACGCGCGATGCGGTCGATTTTCCATCCCTCGGACAGCTCTGAAATGACTCGGTCCGCCAACTCCCTCTTGCCCCATGCAAGCCTTACCGAAGCGGAGAAAAATTCAGCGGCAGCGACTGAAATCCCCTGCGACTCTATCGTGCGCGCGATGACAACCTCCGGATCGTGTTTTCCGGCCTCGATCTCATATATCGCGCCCAACGCAAGCTCGCGTGTTTTACGTCTGGAAGTAACCTTGTCTCTCTTCGGGATCGCGTCCTCTGAATCAAAGGCATCGTTTATCGGTTTATTTTCCATTATGGGGGGTCTGCCGCGGGATTAGTGTAAATCGGCAGCTCGGCTCCAAGCAACATAAAAAGGAAAAACGCGTACATTATCACATAAAAGGTCATGAATCCGGCCTTGAAAAGCCACCTGCCCCAGGTGTCGTACTGCATTCTCCGCTTCCATAAAAAATAATGGATCGGAATGGCAAGGATGATAATTACAAAAGCCAATCCGCGATAATGCGACCACAAATTCGCGACACCGTACACCCATTCCGTGATCTGGGTCATGCTAAGCACAAGCCCGCGCATGTGTCCGAGCCGGTAAATATTCCAGCACGGGATCTCGATCGAGAAAATCCACCACGCAACTAACATCAGGCCGAAACCTACGCTTCTCGGCAATGACGGGCCGATTTTTTCTTTTGTCGCGGGAGGATGTTTTATCTGCGAAGCCATGGATCGTAAGTAGTATATCACTCAGGCGGTTGTATCGCGATATCAATTGTAAAACCTTACCCCCTGATTCTATCGTAGCGCTGACCTCCCGGTCGGCTGGATCGTGGACGTCCCGTCCGCGGTGTGATGTGGTTGCCGACGAGGACGTCAGCGGTACAGCCGACCGGGAGGTCAGCGCTACAGTTCAACAAGTCCGATCTTTGCCTATCGGGGGAACATTTGAGCGCGGATTTCGTCAAAGGAAACAGCCAAATCAAAAAAACAGTGTATAATCCTGTCAGTGGACACAGGTTCCAAGGGAGTGAATGAAAGTGACAAACAGAAAGATTAATATGGCGAGATGGGGATGGATTTCAGCCGCCGGGATACTCGTTATCCTCCTGGTGGCGACAGCGCTCTTCGCGCAGGGCGGCTGGGGCCGTGACGGTGGCGGTGGCGGACAGGGATTCGGGGGCGGACCCGGATTCATGGGACCGGGTGGACCCGGAGGTCCCGGCGGGATGGGTCCGCAGGCGATTTTCGGCGCCCAGTTCTTAATACAGGACCCCGAAATCATGGACCTCATGGCGAAAATCAAGGTGGTCGAGGGTATCAACAGGCTCGAACTTACGCGCGATCAGGTTGCCGGACTCAGGGACCTCGCAGCCGAGGCTCAGGGAATTATGGAGTCAAACTTCAGCGGCGCCCGCGACGAGCTCAAGGGCATTCTTCAGGATCAGCTTGATAATGTGCTCGCCGGCAATGAGATAGACGAGTCAGCCATGCGCGATTTCAAGGAGCGGCAGCGTCAGAGTCACGATCCCGGCGAGGTCAAGGAAGAACTTAAAGATGTTCTGGAGAGCGCGATCAGTCTTCTAACGGAAGAGCAGATCGAGAGGATAAAGAACGAGGGTCCCGGACCCGGGCAGGAATTCGGCGGACCGGGAGGTCAGGGTGGTCCAGGCGGACAGGGCGGGTTCGGACAGAGATGGCAGAACATGCCGGAGGAACGTCGCGAGCGCATTGGCGAGCGGATGGGAGAGTTTCGCGAGAACGCGGCGAAAATGAAGATGATGCTGGTACTTCTGTCGCCGAAAGCGGTCGAGGGCATGGATTTATGGCTGGAACATAATGGGTAGATAATGAGTTAGGGATAGATGAATGAAATGCATCCTGTTGAAGGGTGCGTTTTTTTTATTGTCGGTAACAAATTTTGGAATGTTCAGGATGCCCGGTCTATTCTGGTTCAAATTTGCTGAGGAAAACGTCACCGTCGCCATTGGAAATATGGTTATCAACGCCGGGACCCGGATCGAAGTCGACAGTATCCTGGAAGCTGCCTGTCACATATACGTTTCCCGAGCTGTCCAACGCGACTCCACTGCCCCCATCATAATTGCTTCCGCCCCAGGTCTTCGCCCAGATGAAATTTCCTGACGAATCGAATTCGCTTAGGAAAATGTCGTTTAGGTCATTGGAAATGTGATAATCGATACCGGGACCGGGATCGAAGTCGACAGTATCCCGGAAGCTGCCCGTCACATACACGTTTCCCGGGCCGTCCAACGCGACTCCACTGCCCACGTCATAATTGCTTCCACCCCAGGTCTTTGCCCAAAGAAAATTTCCTGACGAATCGAATTTGCTCAGAAAAACATCGTAGAGTCCGTTGGAAGTATGGTTATCTTCACCCGCCGCGGCGGGATCGAAGTCGACAGTTCCCTCGAATTCGCCTGTCGTATATACGTTTCCCGAGCCGTCCAACGCAACTTCCATGCCCACGTCATAATTGCTTCCGCCCCAGGTCTTCGCCCAGATGAAATTTCCTGACGAATCGAACCGGCTCAGGAAAACGTCATGGTTGCCATTGGAAGTATGGTTATCCTCACCCACCGCGGCGGGGTTGAAGTCGACAGTATCCCGGAATCCGCCTGTCACATACACGTTTCCCGAGCTGTCCAACGCGACTCCACTGCTCCCATCATTATTGCTTCCGCCCCAGGTCTTCGCCCAGAGGAAATTTCCTGACGCATCGAATTTGCTGAGGAAAACATCTTCGGATCCATTGGAAACATGGTTATCGAACCCGGAACCTGGGTCAAAGTCGACAGTATCGCAGAATTCGCCTGTCGTATATACGTTTCCCGAGCCGTCCACCGCAACTCCAGTGCCTACGTCCTGATTATCCCCACCCCAGGTCTTTGCCCAGATGAAACCTCCTGACGAATCGAACCGGCTCAGGAAAACGTCATAGTTGCCATTGGAAGTATGGTTATCCTCACCCGCCGCGGCGGGGTCGAAGTCGACAGTTCCCTTGAACCGACCTGTCACATATACGTTTCCCGAACCATCCACCGCGACTCTACTGCCCATGTCATAACTGCTTCCGCCCCATGTCTTCGCCCAGAGGAAATTCCCCGACGGATCGAATTTGCTCAGAAAAACGTCATAGGTTCCATTGAAAGTGTGGTTATCGACGCCGGGACCGGGGTCGAAGTCGACAGTTCCTTTGAAGGAGCCTGTCACATACACATTTCCCGAACCGTCCACCGCTACACAATTACCCACATCATAATCAACTCCTCCCCATGTTCGTGCCCATCCATTCCAGGGGACAAGATCAATAACCTCAACGGGCTGCACAAGCCAGGCGTCAACCACTCCAAGATTAGGCTCTATCTGGCTATCCACGACCCGCACCAGCAGCGGGTACTCTCCATTTCCGGCACCAAGTTCATTATTCAACATTCCCATATAAATCGCGGTGTTGTCGGGAGAAATGGCGCCGAAAGACAATGCGGTCTCGCCTGCGAATAGGTCAGGCGATTCGATTGTCACCGACGAAATAGTCGATGGTCCCTGATGGTCCCAGATTTCGACCTCGATCGGGACCGAGCTTCCTGCATAGGGTGGAAGCTCCAAAACGGAATTGATATTGATTTTATATGCTTCCAGTGAATTCGCTTCCGGCGGGAAATCGGTTATCGGATCGATAACGTCGCCGTCCGGGGGAAACCATGACGCGTCCACGGCATAACCGAATCGTATCGGACCGTCCGGGAGCTTCAGAATCGCGGTTTCGGTCTGCGATGTCCCTATAAGGAAAATCCTTCTCGGTTGATCCTCAGAATAGGCAAGATACGGATTCAAAGTCGCGGACAGGTCAACAGAATCGGAGGCGTATTTGCCCTTTGTGTAGCGGAGGATAAAAGGCACGTCCGGATTTTCGGGAAAATCTATCGGATTGAAAAGGGTGGTGTAACCGTCGGCATTCAGAAGCCTCGGGTTCTGATCTCCCCACGCGATTGTTCTTCCGCTTACGGGAAATGTGTAATCGCTGCCTGTGATGAGAATGCCCCTGACATCGAATCCCGTGAATTTGGCTAAGCCTGGAAAAGGATGCTTTATGGTCAGGTCGGCGCTGAGGGCGTTGTCGGGAAGAGGCTGCAGGTTGTTTATGATTAGACAGTCCACGCAGGTGGTCTCAAGGATATGGACCATGTTGAAGTGCATCTCCGCTCCACGGAGCGGGACAGCAGTTGCGGACGTATGATCCGACGAAATTTCGATTTCCCAGAATCCTAAAAAATGCCGGGCGCTGGAATTTGAGGGGGAATGTACCGACGGGCGAAGAGTTGGAGCATCCGGGGTAGTGGGGGTTCCGGCAGATTGGCAGCCATGCAGCAAAATCGCGAGGCCGATAATCAGCGACACTTTGATCCAGTTGGGAAGGTTCCTCATACTGCCACCTCCGACAGGTTCTAGGACAAATATATTATATCAGGAAAATTGGGATCGTCAAAATATGGGGATTGCAGAAACTGAGAACTAATGCGCACGGTCCACCTCCATGCTACGTTCGAAGACTCACTCCGCATGGAGGCGACATAGGGGGATGTCGTTTGGGGACGAAAAAGGGAAACGTCGGGGATTCGGGAAAATTAATCGCCGCATCAACCAATTGTGGTATGATTCTCGCTGTATGTCGGTTATTGAGATACATGGTTTGTCCAAATCTTTCCGGCTTTACACGCATAAGACGTCGAGCGCGATCGAGCGGTTTCTGATGCTCAAGAGGTCGAGATTTGAGACGTTATGGGCGCTTAAGGATGTCAATCTGACGGTCGGCGAAGGGCGAGTTGTCGGGATTATCGGACCGAACGGTAGCGGGAAGTCGACACTGCTTAAGGTTTTATCGAATATTTATCGTCCCGATGAGGGCGGTTTCAAGGTAAACGGCAATGTCGCCGCGCTGCTCGAGCTCGGCGCGGGATTTCATCCGGAATTGACGGGACGCGAGAATATCTTCCTGAACGGTTCCATCCTCGGACTGACGCGAAAAGAGATAAAATCGAGATTCGACGAGATAGTCGAATTCTCAGGGCTTGAAAAATTCCTCGACACACCCATCAAAAACTATTCGTCCGGAATGGTAGTGAGGCTCGGTTTTTCGGTCGCGATGGCGATCAATCCGGAAGTATTATTAATCGATGAGGTACTTGGTGTCGGGGACCTGAATTTCTCCAAAAAATCCTTTCTCAAGATCAAATCCTTCGCGGAGAGCGGGAAGACAATCCTGTTTGTGTCTCACGACCTCTCGGTGGTAGGCTCTTTTGCGGATGAGGTCGTGTGGTTGGACGAGGGGAAGGTCCGTGGGCAGGGCGATCCGGAGGAAATAATCAACAATTACATGCACGATCTCCAGATCAGACGTGAGGACATCCATTCGAAGGGTCGAGCGATTCAGGCTGAAATGCTTAGGGAGAGGTCCGGCTCCGGGGAGGTAACAATCGAAAAAGTGAGCTTTTTCGACAAAAACGGCCAGGAAAAATACCTCTTTAATACAGGCGACCTGATGTCGGTAGAGGTGCGTTACAAAGCCCATAAGGCGATTAAAAGTCATTCGATCTATCTCGCGTTTCACGCGTTCGACGGTCGGATGGTTATCGGGCCGATACTTCGCCCATACGAAGCCCCGCTGGAGGGAGAGGGCAAGATAGCAGTGCATTTCCCGTCATTGCCCCTTCTCAAGGGGGAATGGTTCCTTTCAGTCGGGCTTTTCCAGGACGACTGGGTGAACGCGTACGATTTCCACGATCGTTATTACCGGTTTACGGTAGCCCAGCCGTCGGAATGGGGAATTCGGGGAGAAATATATGCACCGGCGGAAATAGAGTATCTAACACATTAGTGCCCGAGGGAAATTTGGGGACAGGCACCCAATTCGGCTTTGAAGGCGTGATGAGTGTTCAGGTTTGGACGAGCCGAATTGTTGCCAGTCCCCAAATTTCCCAACTTATTCATTTTGTTAGAGTTTCTTACTTGAGCGTGAGGGATGAAATGAAATTAAAAGAGCAATCCATCCGTGCGGCAGCGGGATTCAGGAGATCGATGTCATGGGCGGCGCTTATGGCAGGCCTGGCTGCCCTGATGGGTTCGTGGATGTCGCTGACGTACGAGCCAAGCCTCCAGATTGATGTATTAATTGGATTTACATCGGCATGGGCCGCAATCTGCCAGCAGGTCGAAGGGTTGATACTCGGGAAAGTCATAAATATCAGGACCGCAGGAATCGCATATTTAGCCCTCGCGCTTACATCGCCAAAGGGACTCATTCTGGTTGTCGGGATGTTCATTGGGATAAGCGTCTATCTGGCGCTTCTGGCTTTTGTTGTGAGCAAAACAAGTGTAAAGCTGGCGGCTGGCGACAGGTTCTACAAGTTCGTTTATCCGCTCGCGACTCTTTTTCCGCTCTCGGTCCTGTCGGATCAGCCATTGTCACCTCTTTTTGAGCCATTCATCGCGTTTCACTGGACTGTCGGGCCGTTCAACTTGAAAATCTGGCGTCTGTCCATTTTCGATCCTCCCGCGCTTCACGACCATATCAGCGCATATGCCCTGCGATTGTGCAGTTCGGAAAGGTCATGGTACGAAACGCTTGTGTGCTTTCGACGTGCGGTGGGGCTACTGTACCTTCTGGACAGCCTTAGCCGCGCCGAGGAATACGATCTGGACGGGGTCGCGCTGGCCGCGAGCGCCAGGCTGGCATTGGCAGAGATACCGGACGCATCGAAAATATTTCTCCAGGAAGTTTTGAAAACCATGAAGCCGGACCGACGTAAACACATTCTGCAGGCGTTCGACCTGACCTGATGGCAATCTCATCGCTTTGCACGTTGCGAAGTGCCTCCCGGACGGATATACTATCTCCCCTGCAAAGGAGAAGTTGATGATTAGCACAAACGATTTGAGGCCCGGGGTCTGTTTCAAATACGACGACCAGCTCTGGAAAATAATCGAATTCCAGCATGTGAAGCCCGGAAAAGGTCCGGCTTTCGTTCGCGTAAAGCAATTGAACCTGAGGACGGGCTCATCCGTGGAGCGGACTTACCGCGCGGGCGAGAAGGTTGAAAATATCAGGGTCGAAACACATGAGATGCAGTATCTGTATCACGACGGCATGAACTATATATTTATGGATAATGAAAACTACGAGCAGTACGGCATCAACGAAACGCTTGTCGGGGACAACGCCGGTTATCTTCTGGAAAATTCGAAATGCTCGGTGATGATGCACGGGTCCGAGATTCTCGAAGTCAGCCCGCCGACATTCCTCGAGGTCGAGGTTGTCCGAACCGACCCCGGCCTCAAAGGCGACACGGCGCAGGGCGGTTCGAAACCGGCGAAGATCGCGTCCGGGGCTACGATCAATGTTCCGCTTTTCATCAATGAAGGCGACAAAATCAAGGTTGACACGCGCGATGGTCGTTACGTCGAGCGTGTCAAGGGCTGATCAAGGTCTACGGTGGCATTTACATCTTTTGACTTCGACTGCCGCTGGAGCGGCAATTTTAATTCACAGGTTGGGTTTAATGAACAAGACTTTTACAGGGGAAGAAGCCGCGGCGATTATCGACCAGACACTTCTTCGTCCCGACATTCCGGAACCGACGTTCAAGCAGTGGATCATCGATAACTCCAAACGGAAGTTCGCGACCATGTTCGTCCCGCCGTCGTTTGTATCGCTGGCGTCGATGCATCTGCTCGAAACAAGCACGAAGGTCGGGTCGGTCATCAGTTATCCACTCGGCTATGACGTACGCAAGACAAAAATCCAGGCATTAAAGGATCTTATAGACCGGGGCGCCGAGGAAGTGGATTTCGTTGTCAATATTTCCTGGCTCAAGTCCGGGGACGACAGCGAATTCAAAGGCGAACTCAGGGACCTCAGGTCTTATGCCGACACAAGGAAGACAATGCGGGATGAGCGCGTCGTGCTGAAAGGGATAATCGAGTGCTGCTATCTCAGCGAAACGGAAAAACGCTGGGCTGTGGAGCATCTTGCGAACGCGAAAATCGATTTTGTGAAGACGTCGACCGGGCTCGGGACGCATGGCGCTACTGTGTCGGACGTCCAGCTTCTGAAGTCAAGCGCACATGGAAGAATAGAAGTGAAAGCGTCGGGTGGAATCAGGACCAGAAAAGATTTGGAGCAGATGGTTGCTGCCGGAGCGACAAGAATAGGGACGTCAGCCGGTGCAGATATCCTCGCGGAATATCTTAGTCTGCCGGATTTTTAGGATTCCCCCTGCCCACGAGTCCTGATTTATGGGCGTTACCGAAAAAAATACTTCTCCCGCAGAATCCCCCAGGAAAAATGGGCTCGATCTGGTAAACGGACCCATCCTCCGCACTGTAATTCTCCTCGCGCTGCCGGTTATCGCGTCGCATTTCCTTAACCTCGCGATACAGCTTGCCGACGCGCTGATGGTTGGGGCGCTAAACAAGGAAGCGCTCGCGGCGCTTCTGATGTCGAACCAGTTGATCATGCTGCTTTTCGGACTCGGCTGGGGCATCGGATTCGCCACGATAACTTATGTATCACAGAGAACGGGCGCCGAGAAGCCGAAGCTCGCGAGAAGGGCTGCGGCGCACGCGATAATTTTCGCGCTGGTCCTGGGATTAATCATGTCGGGACTCGGGAATCTATTCCTTCCGAAAATGATGGCCGTATTCAATGCCGAACCTGTGGTGACTGAATACGCGATCACATACTCCGACATCATGTTCGACTACATGCCTTTCTTTTTTATGATTTTCATGGGCATATCGGTCATGCAGGGGTACGGCGACACGGTCACGCCTCTGATCATCATGGCATGCATCAACGTGGTCAATATTTTTCTTAATTACTGCCTGATATTCGGACATTTCGGGTTCCCGGAGATGGGAATCGCCGGAGCGGCGTACGGGTCGATAATCGCAAGGGGTGTGGGATCGGCGGCAATGCTCATTGTGCTGACATCGGGGAAATACCGCGTCACGCTTCGGGCAGCGGATTTCAAGCCGTACCTTTCGGAGTTCTGGGGAATTCTGCGTCTCGGTGTACCAAACAGCATGCAGTCGATGTTCAGGAATGTAAATGTAATTTTCCTTTACAGAATTTTGTCGATGACCATCAGTCCGACTGTCGCGCAGGCATCGCTTGGAATCGGCTTTCAGGCCGAGGCTCTCGGATTTATTCCGTTAATGGGATTATTTATCGCGAACGGCGCGATGGTCGGACAAAATCTTGGGGCGGGGAAACCCGACCGCGCGGAGGCGGCTGCCTGGGCGTCACTGAAAACCGCATTCGTTCTGATGCTGGTCGTGGCAGCAGCTTTTCTGATATTTCCGGAATGGATCGTGTCGCAGTTTAATAAAGATTCGCACGTGATCGCGTCCGGGGCTTGGTATCTGAGGATTAACGCGATCACTCAGATTTTTCAGTCTTGTTTCGTCCTGGTTGGAGCCCTCAGGGGAGCCGGTGACAGCCTTAATCCTCTTGCCGCGCATTTTACGGGACAATGGATCATACGTCTGCCTCTCGCGTATTTTCTTGTGCGATATTCCGGCCTCGAGGAATGGGGTTTGTGGCTTGCCATGGCGACATCATCCGCGATCGAGATGACTATCTACTTCTGGCTGTTTCGTCGAGGCAAATGGAAACGGATCAAGCTTGTGACGGACAGTGTCGAATCGAGTGGGGATTGAACGGGTACTGCAATATTTATCCATTTCAAATATAATTGCTATGTACAGCGGTGACAGGCACCTCGATTTCGCCTGTCGAGTTATGTATTAAAGTGAAGTTTATCGTCAGGCGAAATCGATGTGCCAGTCCCCGCTGAATGACCACTTGAAAATACGCGAAGCCTATGTGCGACCAGGAAAGCAGGTTTAAGAATTTTATAAGGGGAGAAACCAGTGAAACGAATAATCACAGCGACTGTGTTGTTATTAGTAATTCTCGTCATGCCGGGATGTCAGAAAGGCGAGCCGGAGGGCGTAATAAAGACCTTGATCGAACAGGGAAGAGATTTTGATAACCATCTCTATTACTGGGAAACCCTTGACGGAAAGACCGCGATATACCGCATAGCGGAGACAACAAGCGATATCAACTGCATCGTAAACGGCATGGAAGGCGTAAGAGATGTAAAATCGAGCCGCAACGCGGTCTACATACTGCATGACGATAATACAGGCCATTTGGCGGTCTCGAGACTCGAAGGCAACAGGGCTATGGTCACCGAAGCGGTACTCGACATCGAACTCACCGCAAGGGCCGAAAAACCGTGGGCGGTGTCGCGAGACGACAGGATTTTCATCGTCGGTGTGGACAAAAGCGACAGGTTTCATATCATCGAAGTCGTTTTCGAGAGAACCGAAGCGGAGCGCACATTCAAGGAGAATGAGGTCCTGGTTCCGACAATCAGCTACGAACAAAACGAATGGTATGTCACGGATAAACCAATCGGGATGATCGACGTTTCGGACGAAGCGGAAATTATCGCGATGACAATGCCGTCGGGAACGGGATCGGAACCGACCTCGTTATATTTCCTTACCGGACCCGGCAAAGACCCTGTCCTTGTGGATGAAAAAACAGTGGTTGAATTCGGGGGATTTTCATCCGACGCGGGAAATTTTCTCGCGACAATGGAATTATCTCAGCGTACAGACCTGTACCTTATCAAAACCGATAATCTGGAATTAAAGCCGCTAACGAGAGTCGCGACCGGATTCCGTGTCGAGCATCCCGCATGGCATCCGAACGGAAAATACGTGATCTACTCAACCGATTACACAACCGAATTTCGCTCTGAATCGACTCCGCTTTCCGGCGATCAACTTTTTCTTTACAGCCTTGTTTCGGATAACGACCGAAGGCTGACCGCGTTTCAGAACCAGTCGCTCTGGGTCGATTTTTCGCCAAACGGAGGCTTCCTGATGTACGCGTCCACACCGGGCGTAGTCGCGAGGTCGGGACGCGGGATCCCGGACAAGCCGGAGCAGGAATCGGAACAGGAAACGAAACAAGACAGTGAATTTGAGACGTGGCGGATGAGCTATGTCCCCTGGAACGAGGACGATTTCGTGACGGGTAACATCAGAGTTCTTAATTCCGACGAGGTGGACTTTATCGTGAGCTGGACACACGGCGCAAATGTGGATATCGAGTTCACCTGGGGACCCGAGATGAGCGGGTTGTAGATTGCATGGCGACTGGCATGGGGACTGGCAACGATTTTGCCCTGCTGCTAACTACCGCCTGCCCAGAATCTACTTAGGCAAAATCGGTGCCTGTCCCCATGCCGATATGATTTTGCCCTGCTGCTAACTACCGCCTGCCCAGAATCTACTTAGGCAAAATCGGTGCCTGTCCCCATGCCCTTTTGACCCTATATCATTATGTTATATACTCTCTTCCATGCCTCGAATCCCACGAATAGTAATTCCCGATACTCCACACCACGTAACACATCGCGGTAATAACAGACAGGACATTTTCCTATCCGATAACGAAAGATTACTTTATATCTCCCTGCTGAAATCCAATTGCACCAAGCAAAATGTCAGGATTTTTGCATACTGCCTAATGTCAAACCATGTTCATCTTGTTGTTGTTCCCGGCAATGAAAATTCACTGTCAAAGGGAATAGGTCGCGCACATTACGAATACACGCAACGTGTAAATTACACAAGAAATACGACCGGTCACATCTGGGAGAACCGGTTCTTTTCTTGTCCTTTGGATGATTCACATTTATGGAACGCGCTTGTTTATGTGGAACGAAATCCTGTCAGGGCCGGATTGGTGCAATCACCGCTTGAATATCCATGGTCTAGCGCAAGATCGCATTTTAGGGGTAATGACGATTTAGACTTATTGGATTTAAAATTCTGGTCTGAATTCAGCCAAGGCATCGAATGGGTAGAAATTCTTGAGGAAGAAGAACCTTATGACCGTCTTGATAGTATTCGGAAGTGTACTCAATCGGGTTTTCCGTTGGGGAATGAAAGTTTTATTCAGAGTGTTGAATCAAGATTAGGAAGGAAGCTGAAAAGGCCAAAGTTTTTTTAGAAAATGGGGACAGGCACCGACCTGGCCGTTCAAGTTGAATAGTAAAGTCAAGATTATTACTCGTGCCAGGTCGTTGCCTGTCCCCATTTTCTTCGTTACCAGTCCCCATTTTCATCGTTGCCTGTCCCCATTTTCTTCGTTACCAGTCCCTATATTGGTCATTGTCAGTCCCCATTTTCTACAGCATCGACATCGGGTCTATATCGATGTCGATTTTTATGTTTTTCGCGGGACGGGACAATCGATGCGCGGCTTTTAACCAACCTACTATTTTTGAAACGCGGGGCGCTTTGATGACTATGTGATACCGCCACTTCCCTTCGAGTTTTTCAAGGGGGGCAACCGACGGTCCAAGCATTTTGAGGTCTTCGCTGTCACGTGTCTTTTCAAGCGACTCGCCAAACTCCATCGATGCATGTGCGACAGCTTCCTTCGACGTCGACGAAAAAATCACTCTCGCGAGGTGAACCGCTGGAGGATATAAGAACCTCTCCCTCAAAACAATTTCATTTTCGTAGAACGCTTCGAAATCCTGCGAGCATGCCGATTGGATGGTTCTGTTATGAGGATCATAGGATTGGATAATAGCGATCCCGCCGCCCTCGATTTCGATGTGCGACGACCGTCCGGCGCGTCCTATGACCTGAGTGAGAAGCTGGAATGTCCGTTCAGCCGCGCGAAAGTCGGGCACGTGCAGGCTCATGTCGGCGGAAATTACGCCGACTAATCTTACCGACGGAAAATCGAGTCCCTTCGCGATCATCTGCGTGCCGAGGAGAATATCGACCTCGTGATTTCGCACGGCCTCGACAATGCGGCGACGTCGCCCGCGTGTGCTGACCGAGTCGCGGTCCATCCTGAGGAATTTCGCCGACGGGAAAATCGCGCAGACCTCGGCCTCGAGGCGCTCTGTTCCCCAGCCCAGATATTTCAACTTATCGTAATTACACCGCGCGCACAATGTGATTTTCTGCTCGACATGTCCGCAGTGATGACAGGCTTGCGTGTGCGTGCGTCGATGATACGTCAGTGATACTTCGCAGTTCGGACATCTCGGTACCCATCCGCACTTCGGGCAGATTACGCTCTGCGCGAATCCACGGAGATTGAGTAGAAGCAACGCCTGACGTTTCATCGCAAGTGTCCTGCTTAATTCTTCCTTCAATTCCGATCCGATCAAGCTCAATGGTATTTCGCGGCCGTCGATTTCGACCGTGTCGCGTTTATCATCGTCATCGAGTACCGAAACCTCCGGGCAGACGATTCGAACTTCCGGAAGCGCGCCACCGACAGCCCGGTCGGGGAGATTAAGAAGCGTGTAAATGCCCTTTTTGGCTGCGTGATATGTTTCGATCGACGGGGTCGCGCTGCCGAGGATCAAAACCGACCCCTCCTCCTTCGCCATGCGACGCGCGACATCGCGCGCGTGGTATTTGGGACGTTGCTGCTGTTTGTAGGCGGGTTCGGATTCCTCGTCGATGACTATCACACCGCGATTCACGACCGGAGCGAATAACGCGGAACGCGCGCCGATGACGATGTCTCTCTCGCCTTTTCGCACCGCACGCCATTCATGAAGACGCTCGCGCTCGGTCAGCTCGCTGTGTAAAAGCGCGATTCGTCGCGGGAACGCGTGCATCAACCGCTGGACAGTCTGATATGTCAATGCGATCTCCGGGACAAGGATGGTCGCGCGTTTGCCGATTTCAAGCGCCTTGCGGCAGATCTCCATGTAAACCTCGGTCTTGCCGCTTCCTGTGACGCCGAACAAAAGATATGTCGTGGGCTTCCCGGCCTGTATGGCTGAGACGACAGTGTTTATCGCACTTATCTGAGGATCGGTAAGCTCGAAGTCGGGAGCCTTCGGGGACATATCCGGAAGCAGCGAGCTGTCGACAATCTCCTCTATTAATCCTTTTTTCAGAAGGGCAGGCAGAGTCGATTGTGAGCCGGGAATTTCGCGGATGATCTCATCGCGCGGCAGGGTTCCGCCGACCTGCTTCAATAATTCGAGCACGAGTTTTTGTTTCGCGCTTTTTAGTTTCGACCACGCGGCTTCGTCGATCGATTGCGGCAGTGTCAGGAAACTCCCCTGACCGATGTGACGAATTCGCGACCGTATGGCCGCAACCTGCCGCAGGATGCCGGATTGAATCCATTTATCGACCGCGTCCCCTGCCCCGCTCTCGTCAAGACCTCCGGCTTTCATCGCGTCGATGAGGTCCGCTCTCGCGATTCGCGCGGAGCCGTCGTCGCGCTCCTCGATCCGGATCAGGTCGGGGCGCGCGAAGAGGAGTCCGAGCGAGTCGAGCGCGTTCATCAATGCGGGAGGGTCGTCCGACTCGAGCATCGTGACGACCTGAAGCGCCCGCACCTCGGGAGTTACCGGCCCGAGCGCGTCACCCGGGCTGCACAGGTAATAGGACGCCATCCAGCGCGCGATATCGATGTCGGACTCTCTCAGCAGCGTCTCATCCGTATATACTGCTCTGACATTTTTTATCCTGAACGGGGACGCCTCGAGATTTTCGGGATTGTCGAACGCGGTCACGATGCCGATCCGCAGCGTCTTTCTGACGTCTACCGCGACGATGGAGCCGATTTTTACGTCGGGGGCGAATTCATCGGGCACGGAATAAGTGAGGGAACGTCCGATACGTCCGCCGTTGACGGGGACGACTCGTACGAACGTGCCGGACACGGAATTTGACTCGGACATGGAATCGCCATTATTTTGGTCGGTTCTGCTCATAGTGAATCAGTCGCAGGGATGGGAATTATACCATTGAGGGGAAATGTACGCGCACGTGGCATACGCGGCCCGCGCATGATTTCCGTTTCCGGTGTTTCCGTTTCCCTTGTTACCCGGCAACGGAGGAAAAGGCTGATTTGATTAGGGATTGAGAGCAGTTTCGGGCGTTGCCGGGAAACGCGTTTCTGTTTCGTTGCCGAAATATTTTTTTGAGGTTTTTAATGCTAGTATTATTGGCCATCTTCATATACACTAATAGGACAGAAAGATAGGGGGTTGGACAATGAATGAAAGGACATATTCAAATAAGTAATTCACTGGCACGAATTGGATATAAGCTTGAATTTTGCTGGCCACATGGCATATCCTGATTAGGATAATAAGATATGAAATCTACAGCAAACTATGCTGATCGCATTTTAAGTTGCTCAAACAACCTGCCTAGGGCGAATTTAGGGGATCCATGGACATCCAGCAATGGCGAGGATTGCTTCGTTCACACATTTGCACAAGCATATTGGAGGGATTACCCTAGACTCCATAGAAGCAGCCACAAACCAATTCGCATAATTGCACGAGAAGTGCCCGTGAATGGTTTTGGAATTGCCGATTTGGTGACAGTATCTTGGAAAGAGACCGCCAATGAATCACCATGGGCGGATCAAATTTCCGAGCCACAAGCGATAATTCGCGCTTTTGAGTTAAAGTTGTTTGACTGGCGGAGAGGTTTGATGCAGGCGCACCGCTATCGCTATTTCGCTGATGCTTCCATTCTTGTTATTCCATCTGTTAGGCTTTCAGCAGCCTGCGAGTATCTTGACACATTTCGCAACCTCAATGTGGGCCTTTGGGGCTTTGATGACATGACAGGATGTACCTCGCTTGTTTTTACACCTCGTCCGAGGAAGCCCTTAGATGTGCGACATCGACAAAAAGCCATCGCACTAATCTCTGACGCTGCTAGATTAATCCCACTTTTTCCTTAAAATCCTTGATTCCCTCGCGAAGTGACTCCAAATGACTTCCATTGGACTTTGTGTCTAGTGGAATCCCTGCCTCTGCGATTTCCGAGTACACAGCTTCGGCTCTTGTGATTTCAAGAGCACAGGCGTTCAATGCCTCTTCTACATCGCCTATTGCCAGCCGCCTAGATATTTCGCAAAGCGCCTCCCATGATTGTAGGGCTTCCGATTCGCGGCCTGGCTCTGGATCATAGTCAGCATCGTGGGGAAGGTCATTGGCGATGTCATCCATAATAGCTGACAATGCTTCAAGTTCCATGAATGTAATGCGATTCAACAGTCGGCAACTAAGGTACCTAATAATGGGCTGTCTTGCTTTCCCGGGAACTGGAAGAAACCTGCCTAAAGAAAAGAGTCGCAAATTGGTCCACCATCCTGAAGCCCCGGCACTCGCTCCTACTGCTCCTAAAAAAGGAGCAAGCAAATCTGAATAACCATTGATAACCTTAAGTCCGTTGATGTTTAGGCTATAATTCAGAAGCATCCAGCGGGAAATGATATCGGCATGAAAAATGTCTGTCCTAGCTTCCGCACCACGGCCCCCAATAAGAATATAGAAGCCCTCCGGTTGTTCCGGGAGTAGAGTAATGTCATTCAGAAATTCTTCAAACTCTTCGCGCTCTAGAACAGTCTCGGTTGACACAGCTAAGGTTACGAAAAGCGGTCTCCGATCACCTGTAGACTTATACACATGAACCGAATTACGAATGAAACTTTTCGCGATGACGCCTTCGCGAGAATCGAATGATCTTGTCACATATATGTTGGGTGCAATAATTGCAGTCAATGGAAGGGGTATCATTTGATCGAATGTTCGCTGAAGGACCTTCTCAACCTCCAAGGGATTTTCTAACTCGCTTTTGCGCGCGGCAGCAAAGTAAGGCCATTCAGACAATCTGCCGGTTCTGGAAGATTCAGAAGCAGCAGTGAATGTTGCATAGAACTGAGGATCAAGAAGAATATCGGCATCGTTCTTATTAGCGATGAGTTGGTTTATTTTATTCTCAATTCCTTCGGGGCGCCAATCACGCGGGCTAAGGATTGCTCCGTCAATCGTACCCTCGCGCAAACCCTGAGCAGTCTTATCACCGTCCCCATGCCCCATTTGAGCGTAAAGTTTCATTTGTATGCCTCCATGCGTTTTATAAGCAATGTTAAGTTGGCAGGCCTCAGGGCAGGAAGTTTCCTCATGAGCTGATCGACTATTTCGCAAAAATTCCTATCTAAATCCGGGCGAAGGCCTGAGAGGGGCTGAGGATTGCTATACTTGATATGGAACAATGTTGTCTGTGGATCGCCTGGTACAGAGAATGGGTTAATTCCACTTGCATATTCGTAGAGTGTCAGCCCTATCGTATATAAATCAGCGCGATAGTCGAGTGTCCTACGGAAGTCAAAATTCAGCATCTCTGGGGCTAAATAAGGGCGTGTACCCGGAATTAGCAGGGCGTCGCGTGTTAGGTTTGTCCCACCCACCACAAACGCAATACCAAGATCAAGCAAGATAAAAGGCCGTCTTGGGTCGCAGGTCTTGATTACGTTTTCTGGCTTGATATCCCGGTGGATGGTCTCGAGCTTCTCCAATTCAACGACTACAGAAATGAGGCACATTCCAAGACTTGCTAGCTCCTTATCAGAAGGCCTATGGCCTGTCTCAATTATCTGTCGCAATGATTGCCCCTCGACCAATTCTTCTGAATAGCATACAAATTGCTCACGGTCAATCATACAATCCATTGACTCTAATTGACCTAGCTTAACAATAAAGGCCGACTTACACTGACCAAGAAGGTCTAGTTCTCGCCGTAAGCGGCGTCGATTCTCTCCTTCTGCGGGTCGGTTCTCCTCTTCTATAGTTGGATCAGCGGGGTCCACTGGAATATGCACGATCTTAACCGCCTCAATAATACCATTCACCTCGCCCCTGTAGGCAACTTTGAAACCTCCCTCACCAAGCTCGTGGTGCAAAGTGACATTGCCCGGAAGCACCGCACGAACCTTGTCCAAGTCTGGCTTATTCTGCATTGCTTCTGCCTTTCAAGTTTTCATTGGCTTAGAGCCACAACTCAGGAAACCATTTCCTGGGATTCTCATAAACTCGACCAATTATCCGAAGGTTAGTTTCCAAGGCTACGTAACCGAAAATTATTATATCATAATCCAGTCGGGTGTAAAATCATGCGCGGGCCGCGCATGGCACGTGGGTTTCTAAAATTTCCCACGTAATGCTATACTTGTAAGCGAAAATTCTAGCTCTTAAGCGTGAAGGAGTTTTTGATGAGCGACAGCAGGTCCGGCGACGGAATCAGTTATGTCAGACACCCGTGGCTGCTCGACCGCGAGAAGGCGGCGCTGCTGGTGATCGACGTCCAGAAGGTTCTGATACCGTTCATCTGGGAAAAAGAAAAGATGCTCCGGAACATCGGCTACATGCTCGAGCTCGCGAAAATTCACGAGCTTCCGTCAATTGTGACGGAACACAATCCAGCGGGGCTGGGTCCGACGGATGAGAACCTGATCGAGGTCATGAAGGAGACGGTGGGATACAATCCGATCGGGAAATATATTTTCTCGTGCTGCGGGCATATCGATTTTCTCGACGCGGTAAAAGCGACCGGACGCAGTCAGATCATCGTGGTCGGCATGGAAAGCCATATCTGCGTGAATCAGACGGTGCTCGACCTGATCCAGCACGGGTACCAGGCGCATGTGGTCGAGGACGCGGTAAGCTGCAGATGGCAGAATTCGCACAAGCTGGCGATAAAGAAGATGCGGTCGGCGGGCGCGATAATTTGCGACTGGGAGATGGCGGCGTACGAGTTAACGTGGGGCGCGAAGACGTCGCAGTTTAAGGGATTGTTAAATCTGATGAAACGGGCGAAGGAAGAATATGACGCGTAATCGGGGACGGGGACAGGCACCTTTTCGCCCCGACATTGCTGTATAATTCGAGTTTATCGTGCGAAAAGTTGCCAGTCCCCTCTAAGTTGAACAAATAAAAAGGGAAGGTGTCAAAAGGGACGATGGGTAAAACACAAAACAGAGGATTTCAAGCCTGGATATGGGCGATCGTGATCAACGCGATCATATTCGGAGTGTTCCAGTTCGTCGTGCTGGGCTCGGTCACAAAGGCCGATAACCGTCGGGACATAAATGACACGATTGCGGATACTCAGACCGGGTCGGAAAGCGGTCCGGGCGGCACGTTCGGGCAGTTGACGCACATAATCGGCGATTCGGGTACTCCGGATGAGGGATCGAACGAATCAGAAGCCGGTTCAGAAGAAACAACGGCTCCGGACGATGCGGCTGCCGACATGGGTGAGACGGAATGGCAAATTCCGGAGGTCGGAGATGAGACAGACACGGTCGCGACGGTGACCGATATCGGGGAGCCGGTTCTGGAAGAGCAGACGTGGTTTCACAACGAGTTCTACCTCGATCGCGGCGAGATCATATCGCTTGCTCCGAGGCTGAATCCGGACGGGAGCCTGATGAAACAGACGGTCCGCGACGGGCGTCCGAAAGCGCCGGTGTATGAGAATATCGAGGAGACGTTTAATTCGGAGGATTATGTACCGCCGAGGATGACGCCGTCGTTCTTCCCGCGCGCGGATCTTCCCGATGAATACCGCGATATGGACTTCGACATCAGGCTGCGGATCCATCTCGATTCGAGGGGACGTGTGCTCGGAACGCCTGAGATCATCAAGGGTTCCGGATATGCGGATATCGACAATTATGTGGTGGACAAGATTCTGAACGATGTCACGTTCGAGCCGGCGAGGAGAAAAGATACCGGAGAGCCGGCGACGGTGGAGGTCGTGCAGCCGATTTTCTTTGAGTAGAAAGCTGATTAGACATCGGCAAGGATGCCGATGTAGCTGAAATTCCACGGCCACGGATGGCCGTGACACGTAAATGGCCGTGACACCTATTTTAATTATTCTGACGGGGGAGGCTCGGTTTGCAGGAATTCCGAGAGGTTGGCGAAGTTATCGCGCTCCCCGTAGCCGATCAGAACGTCGCCTTCGAGTATCATAGTTTCGGGACCGGGAGACGACACGCATTCGCCGGTCGAGCGCGCTATTCCGAGAATTACAATCCCCGATGATTTTCTGAGCCTTGAATCGGCAAGGCTTTTCCCGATCGCATGGCTCCCCTGCGGGACTTTGACTTCCTCGAGATACGCATGGCTGACCGTCGGGTCGAGGAGCGACGACAGCAGTTGGAGGAGGCTTGGACGAAATACCGCCTGCGCCATACGTCGGCTGGCCCATTCCTGCGGACTGATAGCGGCGTCGGCGCCGGCCCTCAAGAACCTGTCGTGGTATTCATCGCGAGTGATCCGGCTGACAATCTTGAGCTTTTCGTTCAGTCCGCGGGCCGACAACACTACCATCAGGTTATCGCTGTCGGCGGACAGGACTGCAAACAGTGCCTTAGCCCGTTCAATACCCGCGCTTTTCAAGACATCCTCGTTCGTCGCGTTGCCTTCGACGTAGAGAAGACCGTTCTCCTCAAGTTTAAGGATGGTCTCGGGGTCGCGCTCAACAACCACAAAAGTTTTGTCTTCCGCTATAAGGTCCTTCGCGAGGGACGCCCCGGTCAGGCTATAGCCCGCGATGATTGAGTGATCCTTGAGTTGTTTTATTCTTTCATCCATTCTTTTTCGCCCCATATATTGCTTTAACTCACCGCTCAGAAGCGCCTGCGACAGATTGGCGACCGCCATGGCGACAATAATCACCGAACCGACTTGAAGAATCCCGATAATAAACCATGCGGATGCGGTGTCCGCAGGAGGGCTTCCGAGTCCAACTGAGGTCAGAATATTGATAGTACCGCTGAACGCTTTTCCCGGAGGGATACCGAGGGCCATGAAACCGAAAAAGCCAACCGCTATCAAGACCGCAATAAGTGTCACTAAAAGAAATAGGATCCTGAGTACGCGTCGCTCCATGGCGGGTATTTTATCACACGCGGGCCAAAATTATTCATTCTCTGGCGGTGACAGGCACCACGATTTCGCCTGCCGAGTTTTTTGGAGGATTGATTCCATGCGTAAGGCGAAATCGTTGTGCCAGTCCCCGCTAAATCAGTCTCCGCTAAATTAGTCCCCGCTAAATCAGTCTCCGCTAAATCAGTCCCCGCTAAATCAGTCCCCGCTAAATCAGTCCCCGCTAAATCAGTCCCCGCTAAATCAGTCCCCGCTAAATGTCCGTCACTCTAAAATATGCACTGCCTATGCGCGGCTCAAGAAACTGAAACTTTACCGGAAGGGACCATGTCCAGCGCTTCTCGCGCAATTATCGCGGCACCGTACGCGCCCATAAATTCTGCGTCGTGATGGATGTTTATCCTGGCTCCCAACGCGGTTTCCAGTGCTCTGACCATGCCCGCATTTTTGGCGACACCGCCGGTCAATGTTATCTCGCCCTCGGGAACCCAGACCTGCTTGACAAGCGATACAACACTCTCGGCAAGGGCTTCACAGACACCACGGATAATGTCTGCGGGCTTGTCGCCATGAGTGATGTGGTTCAGGATTTCCGTTTCGCCGAGTACGGAGCAGACACTTGGAATGGGCTGCGGGTTGTTCGAGAAAAGCGCGAGCTGTCCCATCTCCTCCAGCGGTATTTCGAGGGACTCGGCCACACGTTCGAGAAACCGTCCGATCCCGGCGCTGCAACGGTCGTTGAGACGGAACCTGTGGACCTTGCCCTGCCGGTCGAGCCTGATCGCGGAGGTCCTCAGCGCCCCGATATCTATAACATTTCTGGTGCGCGGGAAGTTGACATACGCTCCGGTGGCGTGGCATGTGACCGCGGTGACATCGTTGTCGTGCCCGGTCACAAGGCGTCGGCCATAACCGGTAGTTGTTATGACGTCGATATTTTCTCTTTTCAAACCTGCAGCAAGCAGCGCCTCATCGAGGGCAGCTTCTGCAGCCAGAGCGGGCTTGCCCCCGGTCAGCTTGAGACCCCGTCCGACAACGGCAATCGTGTCATCGATTATGATGACCTTTGTCGACCTGCCTCCAACATCTATTCCACAAGTGATCATAAGCTCTTCTTATCCCTGGCCGAATGTTTCTCAAGGCCGACGAGCGCCGCGCCGAGGGCTCCGATATAAACCGCGTCGATGCCGGCATTACCCCGCACACCGAGTAGCTTATCAAGCGATTTTACGATTCCTTTAATCTGGCTGACACCGCCGGTGTATGTAATTTCCTCCACCAGCCCGACGCGCCGGACAAGGCTCGCAGCCCGCCGCGCCACGGCCATAAAAACGCCGCCAAGAATTTCATCGATGGTTTTACCGGTCTCAAGGTGATTGATAACTTCCTGTTCGGCCATTACTGAGCAGACATTGGTCACTTTTATCTGTTCATCTTCGGTAACATCGATGCTCCTCATGTCGGGCACTGAAATGCCTATAAGGTCTGCCAATGACTCAAGGAACCTTCCAGTACCCGCGGCGCATTTATCGTTCATCGCGAAGTCGACCACATTACCGTTTTCATCGAGACGTATCGCGATCATGTCCTGGCCTCCCATGTCCAGGACCGTCCGTGTTTTCGGATATCTGTAAAGCGCCCCCATTGCGTGGCAAATGGTTTCAGTGACACTCTTATGGCTGAACGGGATGGCGAATCTCCCGAACCCGGTTCCGACAATAATGCTCAGGTCGTATTCATGGCGCTCGCACTCGCGGAGGGCTTCCCTGAGCGCGTGACGGGACGCGCGCGGCAGGTTCGAGCCGGTATGGACAATTCCGCGGCCCTGTACGACGCGGTTCCCGTCCAGTATCACGCACTTCGTCTGCGCGCTTCCGACATCTATTCCGCAAGAAAGCATTTTTTACACGACCCTATGCCCTGCCGCATGTTTTTTTGATATTTTCAAAGCTTCAAAAAATGTACTGACCCGATCCGCAGTCTGCGACATGGTGAAGTACCTGGGATCGGCCATATCACTGTCTAAAAACAGGCTCGGAATCCCGGCTTCCCCCGCGAAATAACTCCTGAGGTCGAGCTGTCCGAGGGACATCGGCTTACAGCTTCGCACCGAATGCGCGATGATCCCATCGACATCGAAATCCCTCGCAAGTTTCTCCATGAACCTGAGTTTTTTCATGTGGTTCCAGTTGAAATAACTCTGAGTCGCGAGGCTGGCAAGATAGTCGATCGGCTTGTCTGGTCCGAATTCGAGTTCCTCGCATGCGCATACGATCCTGACGTAAGTCGTCGCCACCCCGACAGCCTTCCAGTCGGTGAACATCTTTCTGAATTCCCTGAATCTCGGCCACGGAGGCGAGCCGTCGAATAGGAGCCGGAATTTCTCCTCACCGACGGGCGAGTATTTATTTCTCACACGTTCCTCGAGCTGCTCGAGAACGATTTTATAGAAGTTGACGGAATCCTGTGTTCCCCTCCACATCGACATCGGGGCGAGGTAACTGACCGCGTCGAAATATCCGTCGAATGGGGATGGTTTTATTTTCCCGTAATCGAGCAGCCTCATCCAGAGGTCGATTGTCTCTTTCGTAAGACCGAGGATTTCCCTGAGTTTATCAGGATCGAATTTATGTCCCGACATCTCCTCGCAGGTTGGAATCAGCTCCTCGATCTGGGATCGCACATACTGATGATCGAATTCCGTGCGCCCCTCCTCCCTGATGAACGGGACATCGACAATCCTTGTCTCGCAGCTGAATTCACGCTGCAGCGCCTCAGCCCATTTTATGTAGGTGGAGCAGCCGGTATGATTTATTACGATCAGGTCGGGTTTGGGAATTTTGCCGAACGGGGTTTGTCCCTGCGGAGGACCCGCCATGAGGCCGAGGTCGCTTTTCACATAGCTGCATATATGCGAGCCGTAGCCGAGCGCCTCGCCGTGATGGATCATCTCCACGGCGGCATTATTCCTGGAAATATGAATGCAGTTGATCTCGGGAAAAACGATCCTGAATCCGAAGCTCCTGAACAGCTCCGCGATACTGCCCGATGTATATAAATAGACGACCTTGCGATCTCTGAACTCGTCAGAGTCAAGCTCCCTGTAATATCTCCCGACCAGCGCTCTGGATGCCAGCCGGGCCCTGTCTTCAAGATGTGTCGCATTCATGTTGCTTTTTTTTTTCAACGCGCATCCATGTGCTCGGTACCCGCATACGGGAGGCGTTCCCTTGCTTCCAAAAGCGCTTCAATACCCATGCGAATCGACTCGAAAACCCTCTGGTCCTCCTCGAACTCGAATTTGATATAAGGGATCCCCGACCTCTCGCAGGTTCTGGCAATGCACGTGTTATCGTGATGAGCCGGATTGCATGACTTCGCGGAAACGATGAAAACACCCTCCGCGCCCCGCTCACGCGCCCTGTTGATGATCTCCGCGCACGGGGTTGAACCGGGTCTGTATAAAAGGGAATTGCTTACGGAATGATGAAGGTAAAAATCCGCAAGTGCTCTCATTGGATCGTCGGTTATCGGAAGAAGGTCGCGGAACCATCGCTGACCGAGAAGAAAATCATCGTACACAACAGCAATGCCCTGTTCCTCAATGGTTTCGAGCATCGTTATAGGAGGGCGCTCGCAGAACGCCCCGACCATCGCAACCCTGAATTTCGGGTTGAACCGCGACGGAGTGGTTTCCAGCTCCTTCAGCGCTTCCTCAAGGATTAATATATGCTCCTCGCATGACGCCGCCATCCCGGCAAGCCTGAGGACATAAAACTCGCTTGCCAAAAACCGGTCGGGATGCCGGACGCGGAAATCATCGAGCTTGCTGAACAGAAGACTCCGCTTGTTATAGACCTCAATGGCTTCGTTTATGTCACCGGCAGTGATTTCCCGTCCACCGATCTCCTCAAGCATTTTTTTCAGGCGGTTAAGCTCAGCCAGCAGATAGGTCATGGATGCCGCACTGTCGACATTCTGGGGATAATGAAGATAAATAAAGGGTTTATGGGGTCCCCTGCGGTCCCATACACCGCTCAGGCCGCGCGAGATTTCGCATGTCGACGGAAATACCATGCCGTCGAGATTGTCGAGGTTACCGTCCAGTTTCAGCTCTAGTGTACTTCGCCCGACAGAACAGACAAACGACTGCAATGCTCCGTCAGCCTCGTCCAGATTAACCCGTCCCATCGCCCCCGAGACCATAACCGGCAGCATGTGAGCGGCATGGATGAGCTCCACAGGCATGTAGACGGGGAAATATCCGATGACCCTGCTTCCGGGATTGTCCCGCTTCCACGAGACAATCTCGGGGAACGTCGGGTCCTCGAGCCTGGCACGAATTTTTTCTTTCAGCGCGGAAATGGACATGTTATGTCAATAAAAAACCCACGCCCGGTTGCAGCCGGGACGTCCGACAAGGATTGCAGACAATATCCGCTCTGTCAAGCCTCGCGTTTGAACAAACACAGCGGATATTTTCTCCCAGATTATGGCGCATCCGGCTTTGGAGTGGGTATCAGAGAGGTTCCATTTAAGGAAATCCGGATTGTGGTCAAAGTCAAAATCCTATTGTAGCGCTGACCTCCCGGTCGGCTGGAGCGGGGACGTCCCGTCCGCGCATGGACACCCTGGGACGACAATTGCCTTGGGCCGCATGCCGACGGGGACGTCAGCGGTACAGCCGACCTGGAGGTCAGCGCTACAGTACCGACTGAAACCAAGCTGAGACCCAATTACCCACCCTAATCCGAGAGCGCCAAATTTATCCCGATTGTATTTGCCCCATATACGAGTATACAATGCCTTCCATGAAAAGGTTTTTCGTGGTCTTATTTGCTGTCGCGATTTTTCTCTGTAATGGGTGCGGAGGGGGCAGCGGACCTGTCTGGCCGCCGGACGGTAATGGCGACGGTCGGGTGCCTGGTTACACTCTTCTGTATCCGGACAAGACCTGCAGATGGGACACGCAATCGTTCCCGATACTCGTTTGGATCGATTCTCCACCCGCCTCAGCTGGGGGGTACGGTCCGAGCATGGTGCAAGCCGCGATTGAAGGCATGGGAATGTGGAATGGAGCGATCGACGGTGTGCCAGTGACATTCCAACCGGAGCAGACCGAGGAAAATACCGATATAAGGATCCGTTGGGAGGCGATGAATCTCGGAGGTTACACGCTTGCGACGGAATTTTCGAACCGCATCAGGATTCGCAAGGCTGCTTTGAATGAGACGTTGAGAGATCCGACAATGATACGGCTCCTGATGGCGCACGAGTTGGGGCATGTGCTCGGACTCGACCTGTCGAATACACACGGGGATCTTATGTTTGTCACCGTTGATCCCGTCACGACCTCGTTTACCGACCGGGACAGCAAAATGATTAACTGGCTTTACGATCAGGATAATTATTTTCCTATAAGGTCAGAGTAAGACCATTTCCACCTGGCATCGGCAAGGATGCCGATGACGCTGAAATACCACGGGCAGGGATGCCCGTGACACGTATAGGGTGATATTTAAATTTAAGATTTTCAAGTGGACTATGTATAAGAAAAAAACGGATTACTGTTCGCCCTCGACCTCTGAATCCCCCTCGGTCGATTCCAAAGTCTCATCCACAATCGGTTCGACGGTTCCGGATTCAGTTTCCAGTTCTTCAGCGCTCTGCCAGTTCCATCTGTACCAACGCCCCCATACATTGAACCTGCGAACGGGATTCTGGAACACGACAGTCCCGTGACCGTAGATGGGCAAATACTTCCCGAGCCAATCGTCATAGTAAAAATTCCCCTGACCCGTGCCTACATACCAGTAATTATCAAACGACGACTCGACCTTGAGTATGGTGCTGTCTTCGATCGAGATGTAATACATAATGTAATTGAAGAACTCGATTTCGTGATCAACAGCGTAATACCGGATTTTGTAGACATCGGTACCGTCCACCTCATCCGTCCCCTCGAAAGTGATCTTGAATCTTCCCCTGAGGGACTCTGTGTAGATCGGAGCGCCGGGCATTGGGAGAAGCTGCGAAAAAAACGTCTGGTCGGTGGGAAGCTCGCTCGATGCCAGCGTTTCGCCCATTACCTTCAACTCATAGAATTCCGGCCAGTTGTATGTAAAATGGCTGATGATTGTCGACAATCCCGCGATCCTGGCGGGATTTGCGTCTCTGATATTATCGTCATTGAGTCTGTTGGACGGGTCGCGGAGGATATCGATATCGACGGTCAGACCGGCCATGTCCTGGTCGTAGAAAAAGTTATCGACTCGCGTCAGAAGGGCATCGATCTCCTCATCTGTGAGGGTTATTTCATCCTCCGAAGCGGTTTCCTCATCGGATGCAACTTCGGTGCCATCCTGCGCCAACAACGGCAGGATCAGCAACATTAGTGACAGGCAAAAAATTTGTATTGCCAGAAACGTGAACTTGTAACGCTTCATAAAATAACCTCCGTATACATCTCGGTAGCAGCTACCCTCCGCTGACGCTCCGGGCTAGCTGCTACCGAGATAGGGACGCTTTCACGAATTGTACATGTAAAAGAGACCGGGGAAAAGCGGGCTAAAATTCAAATTTATACCCTATTTCCGACTCTCTGAGCGCTTTTTGAGTTCAGCAAGCGCGCGTCGTCCGATCACAACAGCCGCCCAAGCGTCAAGGCCGGACGGGGTCGGCCAGAAAATCTTTGGAAGAATTCTGTAAAGCCCCCCGGGACGATTTTCCTTCCACGCAAGGTCCCTGGCTTCCAATGTGCTCCCGTGTTCTGAAACTTTCAAAACTTCCTTTTTTACCACCGCGCTGAGGGCGTCATAAGCGAACTTCGAGAAGGTGCTGTCCCCGACCGCAAATGTCTCCGGTTTATGCCGGGTAATAAGGTCGCTCACAGATTGGGCAAACTCAGTTCTCGGGATAACCGATTTTTCGATAATCTCTCCGTCGCGCGTCAGGACCGCAATACCGATTTTGTCGCTACCGGGATCGACTGCCAAGAGGAACGGCTTTTGTGGCTTATCTTCCATAATACTTATGTGAATTCGAATTTACAAAAATTGTCCTACTAAGGCACGCGTTAATTCTGCATCTTTTGGCGGTGACAGGCACCCCGATTTCGCCTACCGAGCCTTGTGACGGATTGATGTCACGGGAAGGCGAAATCGGTGTGCCAGTCCCCGCTTCATGTCTGTCACTGTAAAGTATGCACAACCTTTGCTCGGTTTAGTAAACAGAAAATCCCTGTGTCCGTCTCAAGCGGAGCCTGCGTAGCTTGAGACGGTGAGTATTAATCATTACGCATTTTTTGGGGGACGGGTACAGGCACCTTTTCGCTCGGACATTGCAGGTGTATTCGAGTCTATCGTGCGAAAAGTTGCCAGTCCCCTTTTTGCAGAATTATTCACACACAACGCGCGACTCAATAAATGGTAACAGTCTGTTACCACTTCAGATTTATTTTTCAACCGATCGCAGTCGGACCCGGTTCACTGACCATGGCAAGAAAATCCGCGACTTTCCGGGCATGTTTTTCGGTTTCGATCCGAAGAAAATCGAGCGTTTTTTTCAGGTCCTCATCGTCGGTCTTGTATACTTCGAAAAAATTCTTGTCCAGAAGCGCGTGCTCGATATCGCTGGCGGTCGCGGCAGCCATCAGAATGTTTACCGACCCATTCAAAGCGGCCTGCATCTGCCTGTTCATAAAATTCATGGACGATTCTATCGCCTTAACTCTGAACCGACCCTCCTTCACCGTGCAGGACCCCTCCATGCACCTGCTCTTGAACCCCCTTACCCACGCCGCGTGACCGTTCTCCTCGTCCGCGATCCCGACCCAGAATTCCCTGTGTTCGGGAAAAATCGAGGAGTATGTATCGTACAGACGTCCCAGCGTTTCCTCGTGCTTCGCCACCAGCTCAATCTCATCAAGTACCGGAAATTCGTTCGACATGGCCGTGTCACAACTCCCTTCAAATATTAACGGGATTTATTGCCTACATGTAATGGTAATATGTGAATCTAATGCCTTTGAACGGGGGAAGCTGGGCGCATGTGCCGCCGGAGCAGTGAAATCCGCCGCGCTCGCTACCCAACCTCAGCTCAAACTCGTTCCACGGGTCTGCGGCCCATTTGACAAAAGCCGAATTCCATTCGCCGGGAGATTCTGTCGGAATCCCAAAAAGGCCGGGCGGAGGCGGTTCGGACGCGCGAGTGGACGTTTCCCGGAAAAGACCGACCGTGAATTCCGGAGTCACATACCAATCCAGCCCCAACTCGACCTCGTCGTCATCCTCAAACTCGGTCCTGAGCGTCCTGTATCGCGCGGACAAGTGAAATGTACCGCCGCCAGGAAATGGACCGTCAAGCGTACCGCGGTAACTCGTGTCGGTGCCGTACAACGCGCCGTAAAACTGCTGGAATCCATCCACCTGGTCAAAACTGAGGCTGCCGATCCAATCCTTCGTGGAGGGCGATTCCCACTCGAGGAAATAATTCTCGAATTCGTGGCCTTTATCCTCGATCCCGTTCGTTTTGGCGTAAATAAACTGACCGGAATGACCATTCCAGGACGGGGGCGAGTAATTCAGGTCCAAGCCGAAACCGGTTTCATCATCCGCGTTAGCGGCGCTGTTTTCGATATCGAACCTCTTTAGGGTCGGCGGAAGAGCATAATCGAAATGCGCGTTTTCATAACGGATCCAAGAACCTCTTACGGAAAAACCGTTATCGGCATAAATTATGTCGGCGAGTTGACCTCGGCCGTCGAGCGACTCCTCCACGTTCTCCGGTTCATCCCTGGTGTACCAGGCCGTCTCATAGTAAAAATCGACCTGATCTATTGAAAAACCTATGTCCGCTTCAGTTATAACTGTCGAAAACAGGGGTTCACCCCACCGCGTAAGGTCTGTATTAACGTAACTTGTGCCGATGTCGACATCGCCGACCTCGAATGCCAGCCGACCGCCGTAGACCTCGTCATCAGGGTCATCGGTGGTTGTGTTGACACCGCTCACGAAGAACTCAGGATTATCGGAGCCATGACGTCCCCAGAACAGTGTCAGGTCGCCAAACCCGACGTCTCCCTTAACCATCGCGCCGTCGAGCTGGGCGTCCCTGTCGACCGGCCTGTCCTCGACCGCGTTGAGCGCGAGCCCCCGTCCGAAAACAAGGGAATAGTCCCCTATGGAAACATCCCAGTCGTCATTCAACTCGTAATTGAGTCCCCTTTTCTGAATTTCAAAGGAATCGGTCTGATATGTGAACGGCCGATCGTTCGAGGCGCGGACGAATCCCGACAAAGTACCGTAGCGGAATCTCAGGTCCATCTCCGCCTCGAATTTTTTCGTGTCGGTGACCTCGTCCTGGCTCAGGTCGAATTTAATAATGCTCCCGGAGAGGTAATCATCGATGAAATCGGACGCGTTTGCCTGTCCGGAGGCGAAAGCAAACCCCAGGACAAGTATAAGTACGAGGAAATAACTGCCAAATCGCATAGAGGGACTCCTTGGCTTTACAAATAACGCAAACTGATAAAACGATTAAGGAATTATCCTTGATTGGGTAGCGAGATTCAATAAGTAATAAAATTTTAGCGTTTTCGGGGTCAGAGCAGGCGCAGGATTTCCGGCGAAATCGTAGCGCAGAAAAAAAACTTGGAAAATTATCAAATAAGCTGGATTAGAACAAATTCAGTTCTACTCATTAAACCTTGCATTAATTCTGCATTATCTGGCGGTGACAGGCACCCCGATTTCGCCTGCCGAGTTTTTTGGAGGATTGATGTCATATGCATGGCGAAATCGGTGTGCCAGTCCCCGCCTAAAGTCCGTCACTATAAAATATGCACGGCTTAATAATAAAAAAAATCCCGGGACTGACCCGGGGGGATTTTTGACAAAACAATTCGGGAGTTGTTAATCCGAATCTTCTTTTTCCGTAAGATACAATTCCACGTGCTCCCTGACCTCGTCCTCGACACCGCTGGTATAACCCGCGTGACGCCAAAGCTCCTCCCCTTCCTTGTCGAACAGGATGGTTGTTGGAATATTTCTCACTCCAAGGTCTTCCTTCACACTGGATTCCGTGTCGAATAGGATTGTGAAGGGGTAATCTTCCGCGGCTATCGTGGATTTTGCGGACGCGATGGTCGCGGCATTGTCGACGCAGAAAATGACCACCTTGAAATTACGGTCCTTATAATCCTCGACCATTTGCTCGAGGTGAGGCAGATACTGACTGCACGGGTGGCACCATGACGCCCAGAAATCGACGAGGTACACATCCGCACCGATGAAGACATCCTCTTCCGACATGCTGTCGCCGTCGATGTTGTCGAGATCGAAAGTAACGCCTTCCCATTCATACTCCACTTCGTCCGATTCCCGGGCGCTTACTGAAAATGGCAAAGCCAGGAGCAGGGAAAGAATTACAAAAGTCAGGAAAATTCTCATGAATTCACTCCGTAACTCAATTATAAATATAAATAATAAGAGGGCGGGTAAACGCCCGCCTGCCAAGCGAGTAAATTATACACCAGAAAGTCCCCTGGAAAGACAAAATGATGGAAAATCCGGTTTATTCCGCCGGAGTCGGCTCAATCGCCGCAATCGCGTCGGTCGCGGACTTTCGGATATATTCCTGCTCGGACTCGTCCGATTCCAGTTTCTTCAAGGCATCGAGCGCGCTGGAAGCCTCGGGTCCGAATTTCCCCAGAGCGATAGCGGCTTCGCGACGCGTCTGTAAATTTTCAGCCGTGAGGGCGATCACCAGGTCCGGAATAGCCGCGCGCGATTCGGGCGCGATCTCGCCAAGCGCTCGGGCGGCAAATTCCTGAATTTCCTTATCCGCGTCCTTAAGTGCGCCAATAAGCGCGGTAGTCGCGCCCGCAGCGCCCGGACCATACTGCCCGAGGATCTCGACAGCTTCCTTCCTGACTCTGGGTTCAGGATCGCCGCTGACAATTTTCGTCATGCCGGAAATGACTTTATCGTTAAAACCGATTTTGCCAAGCGCGTCTATAGCCTCCACGCGGGTTTGATCGTTCTCATGGCCGAGATAGTCGGCTAATGCGTCCATTGCGATGTTCGCGTCGGGACCCCATTTACCGAGTGTGCGCATTGCATCGAACCTAAGGTCCTCGACGCTCATGGAAGCCCTGATCAATGTGATGGCGGTAGGGCTAATTGTAATTTTCTGGAGTGTCTCCATTATTTTCCGCTGCTCGGACTTAAGGGTCCTCGTATACAGGTCGATGAGAGGGTCGGCCGCGGGCTCAGCCTCCGGGCCGATGATGCCAAGCGCCCCGATGGCCGCGTACCTCACGTGCATATACTGGCTTCCGAGGGCATCGATGCACGGCTGGACCGCGTCGGCGCCGAACTTCGAGATGGCATACATCGCCGGCTCCTCGAATTTCTCGTCGCCTTCCAGAGCCGAAACGATCATCGGTATTGCCTGACTGCCCCTGGCGACAAGGGCGTCCATAATCTCATTGCTGCGGGTCTGCTGAGGTTCTTTCAGCATCGTTATTAAGCCCGGGATATCGTCCGGAAGCGGTGGAGGCGGAGGCGGCCCTTCGGGAACAGAATCACCGGAGCATGCTCCGAGAATCAAGAATATAAGGGCACTTAATGCGATACAGAAATTTTTCAAAGACATAACAGGTTTGGCCTCCTGGCGTCTATTCTTAATAAAATGCCAAGGCTGTAAATCCGGTTCGTAAGTATACTTATTAGATTCGCCATATACCAGACCCCAATAGCCCCTTTCAGGATCGGTTAGTGGGGAATTTTTGTACAGAATGAACGCGGACGAGACGTCCGCGGTCCAGCAGGCCGGAGTCCTGCGCTCCTGAAAGGAAACGAACTCCTAAAAATAGACCGATAAACGGGATTGGAAATTTCTTGTCGATAATGCAGTCCCTAAAAAAAAGTGGCCGCCCCTGGCTCAAGGGGCGGCTTGCGAGACCTGGTGAATGTTCAGGAAGGATCACGCCTTTCCATCTTGATGCCTTATCCCTGATGGATCGGCAATTGATCCAAAGTTTCAGATTCGGTTGGAAAGCCGGTTATCCCGCGATCAGCGCGTCTACTCTCTCGACCTGACCCGGGGCGTTAATCCGGCCTCCAGGGCACAAGACCGACAGGTGCTGAGCTCTCTTCCCGCTGAACCGGTTCACTTAGATGCCCATAACATGCTCTCTGCGTCGGTTCTTCGGAGGGAAAAGCTTCTCCGGCGGAACCTTGAGAGCGCGCGCCAGCTTCTGCTTCGTGAGCTCCATCGGCTCCGAAAGCTGGTTCTCGATGAAGCTGATGGTGACCTGGCTTACGCCGCTGGCCTTGGCCAGTTCCTTCTGGGTCATGAGCTTCTTTACACGGTAGTCTCTGAGGTAGTTCATTCTAGTTCCTCCACATCTGCGCAATATTTTTCTTTAAAATTTTATTCCAGCTCGTCCAGCGGGTTCGGGATTACGGCCTCCCGGTCTCGGCTTTGCTTCCTACCTTGTGCCAGGCAGTCCTGAGCAACCCCAGGTCGAGCAGGTAATAATCAGATTCGGAAATTGTCACAACTCCGGTGAGCAGGCCTGTATTGACACCGTTAGCCCCGTCCGGGAGCGGACATCTGTCATTGGTATCGATTTCGACAATATCGGCCACATCATCCGCAAGTATGCAGATCGTCTCACCATTGTCGGCAACTATAATGAGCGACATCCTGTTGAGCCTGCATTGATCCGGCGTCCGGCTTAAGAGGTCGAGGACCGGAAGGGGGCCCCTGGCTCCCTCGTAAATCCCGACCTGCAATTCCGGACCGTCCAGGCTAGGCTCAAGCTGCGGGCATCGGATGATCTCCAGGACATGGACCAGGTCGAACGCGTAATTGCGCTCCCCAAGTCTCAGCACTGCGTGTTTGCACTTAGAAATTCCTTGTTTTGGCATGTCCTTCGACCAATCCGAAAACCACAGTTGCTTTCCGTTCACTTTAACGGCACGAACGATTCCAAACGAAAAAAAATACGAGTTTAGGCGGTGAAAATACATGCGAACGTTCTGAATGAGGCTTTATCAGTGGCAAAGTAATTTGGGGAAATATTTTTTGAAACGACTTTGGCACATCTAACCTCCCTGAATGCGGCGGGGGAAGTATGTCCATTAGGGGAATAACGGGGATTTTTCGGCTCCTGGGGATTTTTTGTCCCCGGGGGGGTATAAACGGACAAAATGTCTTTTATTTTTTAATCCGATTCAGGCAATACGCCACGGATACGGCATGATCAAAGGTATTTCAGGGTTTGTACATGGATCACCGTCGCAGTCTTCATCAATGCAAATGCAACCGGTATTCTATAAATTAATTTCAATCCCGCTAACCGTGCATTGAATAGACCCAAGGCGGGACCAATCGCTAACCGCCACAAGCTACGTTCGAAGACTCACTCCGCTTGTGGCGGCCACCCGGTTTATAGAGTTTACATTAACAAAAAATACACGCTGAGCGGGATTGGTATAAGACCAACGCATTAATTACGGGTTTAAAACAAGAACCCCACCCTTGGAAGGATGGGGTTGAAAAATTCCCAGGAAATAAAGTCCAGGACAGCTATGGCCCAATGCCCAGGAGAAATTTAAATGCGTCGGGCACCTGGTAGACAAGGAATTGGACACGTCCGATCAGCAGGCTTATACGAGCCATTACGGTATAACCGAAGGACGCTCCAAACGAGATCATAATGAACCAGATTCCCACAGTGCCAAGTTTGCCCACGATGCCCTTATGCTCGATCGAGAAATAGAAATAGAAAAGGACAGCAAGGACGCCGAGGAAGATCAGCCAAAGGCTGAGCGTGTTCCACCACCATAATGGGGATGCTGTGTCGACAGGGGATACCCAAAGTTGGATGATAGTGGAGTAAAGCTGTTCCAGAATGCTTGCATTAAGCACCGCGGGAATCGCAAGGCCGGAACCGACACCGATTACGAACGCCATCGGAGTGCGGCTAAGCCATGAGACCTGCCGGACGAATCTCATCAGCATCATCAGTCCGAGTAAGGTCGGGAAAATGAGGATGTAGTTCTGCTGGTAGAAAAAGGGCACGATGAACATCGGTTTGATGACGTTGTACCATTCGATGTTGACGAGGTAGCCAACCGAGATGCCGACGTACAGGTGTTCACCGAATTTGTAGAAGAGGTTATCCTTGTAAAGGAACGAATACATCATCAGGGTCACCGCGGCCGCGATTAGAATTCCGATAGATTGTGCAGTTGTCAATGTTACAGCCATTTCGGATCACCTGCCCTTTTTCCTTGTAAGGAAATAGAAAATATTGGAAATGATGACGAGTACGATAATCAGAGCGTGAACGCTCGACTGCGCGGTCATTCCCGCAAGCGCCCGTCCGGGATGACCTGCAAGCTGCTCATACTCCGCTGCGCCTTTGAGTCCGCCGATCAGTCCGTTAATCTGTCCGGTGTTCAGATAAGGATAATACTGCGTCGCGGAAACCGCTGTGCAACCCGCGCCCATGGTGAAGTGATACCTCTGGACACCGTAGGCAACCCACCAGTCGATCGTAGAGCCGGCTGCGAGGTCGATTACATAGTCCAAATCAGCCAAAGAGGAAACACCCTCCATGATTGCCATGCTGCCTGTGGAATTGCCTCGGTAGTCGGTCGTGAATGCTGTCTTCATATCCTGGCCTGCGGCGATAATAACAAGCGCTCCACCGACCCCGTATCCGAAGTTGACGTAATTCACACCGGATTTGAGGCCGTCAGGATACAGGGGATTACCCTTGTATTCGACTTTCATGGTGTCGAAAGCTGTCTCGATCAGCGCCGCACCGTTTGGCCAGAGCGTAAGCGACATTACCCTGTGGCCCTTGTCGAAACAGTGGCGGTACAGGGCTAGAGTCATCGGATAAAGCTCGGCCTCACTGGCGGGATCATAGTCACAGACGATCATCACAGTCGAGTTCGGGGGGAGCTTATCGATAAAGTCATAAGACGACTGTACAGAAGGGCTGATATTCACAGGGAACGAAGTGCCAAGAATAATTGGGATAATTACAAACACGGCAACCGCAATGAAAATCCACCTGCGGTCAAGCTGCGTAATATATTCCATCCAGTTGAGTTTTTCAGGCATCAGTCACCACCTCCCATGTAGGTTCTTTCGATCCCAAAAATAATCCGAAGAGAGGTGGAAATCGCTCCGAGGCCTATTCCAATCATAATTCCGCGCTGGGCAGCCATGGATGGGTTGTTCAGAATCCATTCTGTGAGCCATGGAAGCAGTTCAACCTGTCCGCCGAACGGATAAACTTTAAGCAGCAGAGCGCCCAATGGCACGCGGCCAAGCATGACAATGATAGCTGTCAGAAGGAGCACGGTAGCTTCCTTATTGCGCGCCCGGAACGCCCTGTATGCCGCAGACGCGATATAGAACGCCAGGATGGAGAACATGGTCGCCTGCATGGGGACGAAAAGATACTGGTACATCCACATGAAGGGGAGGTAAATCTCCATGCTGCCGATCACCGCCCCTGTCGCGGGGTCCAGAACAGGTTCGGGCGGACGGTTGATGATTCCCCAGGCAAGTCCCGAGATTAACATGGAGAAAAACCCGACATACACGACAACGCTGAATCCCCAACCAGGGACCTTCCTGCGGAGTTTGTGATAATGGTGGTTCAGAAGCGAGTAGATGCCGAGCAGGAGGGCGAAACCGGCGATGATCCTGTCCCACTGGGTTACATCCTCGAGGAAATTACTCGATGTCCGGGACGGGATATAGAACTGAAGGAACATCAGGACGCCCATTACGAAGGCGACTGCGATAGGTATGTGTCTTTTAACCAGTTGCATTATTCATCGCCTCCTAAAAAGCCTGGAAGAGCTGTTTGAAGAATTCAAGTTCGCCGAACATGAGCAGCGTACCGATGAAGGTCAGGATCATGAAGATCAGTTTTGCGAGGTCCTGGCCCTTCAGAGAACCCACGAGGAGGGGTTCTCTGCTCAGGTACGCGCTTGCGGCGTACAGCTCTTCTCCGATTAATGTGTAATCGCATGCCGTGATGAAGAACGGCAGTTGCGCGAGAGCGTCCGTGCCAGCGATCTGAATCGCCCCAGTCGAAGCGCCGGTCTCCGCGAGGAGCAGGCTCTCAGCGTAAAACAGACCCATCAAAATAATCGTAGCGGGTTTTTCCCGGACCATGATACCGTTGACAGCCGCAGTGTAAGCGAACTGGTCGTCGGTAAGGAAGAATATATCGTCCTTATTGTACGCGTCCGGACGTCCCGCATCGATGTAAGCCTCCTGGATGACCTCCTCGCAGACCGCCATGACGATGGGGTCGCGGGAGGGAACCATAAGGCGTGTTTCGTAGTCGGCTACCTTTCTGGCGACCTGCCCGAGGATGTTGATACTCGCGATAGTCGCTATGTCAGATACGTAGCCGAGGCCGGTTGTGTAGAGAATCGGGCGTCCCATCTCGGTGGCTCGTCCGATGGCTTCCTCCACGTGATCAAGGCCGGCGATACGTCTCAGGAACAGGCTCGCGCCGCTTCTCGCGGCCATTATATATCCCATGACCGCAAGACAGATTATGACTGCCCAAAGTGCGCTGTTTGTCCTGGATGTGTTCCAAATGTTGCCTTTTGCCTTTAGCGGCCCAATCTGGGTTCCAACCATCCATTCGTCAGGAGGGAAGTCGGAACCTTCAGGAACAGCATAACCGGTCGGTACAACGTATACCCGGAAGTAATGCTCAAATCGATTATCCGGCACCGGAGGTTCGTTTCCTTGACCGCTAATCATTGTTATATCGGTCAGCGGGTCGAATGTAGGCTGCATTTCGAGGACCGATTTACCCTCGCTGATGTTCGGCGCCGTGAATAGGATCCAGTACGGTTTGGTTATGCTCACCTTTTCGGGATTTACGGATCCTGTCCCGGAATAGACATTTTCCCACAGAGCCGGTTCGGCGCCAGGTTTCGGCGGTTGATAGGTCAGGGCAATTTTCTCTCCGCCGAACGGCCTTAGATTACAGAAAACCTGAACGCTCGAGTAATCCTCTTCGGAATCGTCGAACACCTTTGCAGTTATTGTGACCGTGTTGGTCTTGGTTGGATCGACAATGGTCGCGTTCGGATCATCAGGCTGCTCAGGGTCGGGAATCCTTATCATGTCAATGGAATACTCAAAGATCCCCTGAGCCGAATAAGAATTCTCGAAGAAGGAGTAATGTTTTTCGGTGCCCTTATTCCTCTCGGAAAGAAAGAATCCGAAATACTGGGATGCCTCCCACGTATACTGAGAGTTTGTCGGGAACTGATCGATGACCTCCCAAGTACCGGGGTCACCGGTTTCCGAGTGAAAAACCCAGTACTCATAATCGGGAGTTTCGGTCATTTCACCGGTTGCCGGGTCAGTGACCTGAGTAGTCTGCGCGTCGGATGATGACGGCATCCAGGTGACCGCGAAAGCGCCTCCCTCATCGTTAGCGCGGTCCTTAACCTCGAAACCGTCGGGCTTTTGAAAGTCCCACGTGTAAACCGGTTCCGGTTCAATAACAGATAGCGCCAGATCGCCCAAATTGAGAACGTCATCGGAGACCACAGAGGTGCCGGTAACATCGCTCTCCACCTCGGCAACACTCGTGTCCCCTGATTCGGTATCTCCGGCGGAACCGCCCGCCGCCGCGTTGTCGCCCGCCGACCCGTCCCCGCTGTCCTGGGCTATTGCCGCAGGCGGAGGAAGCAGGAGCAGGGCGAAAAGCAGGCAGACGGCCCACCATACGCCTCCAATCCTGGGAATGAATTTCATATACACTCCTTTTACGCTCACGCTCTTGGCGCGAGTCAGTGGTGTATTGATAACGCCGGCCTCCCGGCGGTGCATTTCCAGTTAATCCTCGATAATCTCCACATTGGCGCGGGGCACGATAAAATCTGTGCCGTCCTGCAGCGTGACTTCCATCACCCTGACCTTTGTCTCCGACTCCATGACCATCAATTCGGGAATCAGTCTCTTAACGGCACCCAGCTTGCCGAAATTCGGCTCCCTGATGATTCTGACCGGGTCTCCGCCTTTGACGCCGTCCTTGGCATCGACCTTAGCCTCGTCCTCGCCCTTGAGCTGGTCCTTGCTCAGGTGAACGATGATTTCAGGTCGAATAACGCCGGCCCGTATCTGGGTTGCGCCAGAAATCGACGCCTTGAATCCTTCTCGTTCTTTCAATAGAGCGAATGTCCGGTTAGCCATGTCGATTCGTCCGAATCCCTCGGTGATGACCAGTGAAACTCCGAGGTTTTCATGCCCGGTGATCGCGACTCCGAGGTCATAACCCAGAAGCTGCTTAAGGTCCTTATCCGACATCCCGCCTGATATAATGCCCGCGACGCCGATCTCAATGCCCTTCTTTATTGCTTCGATGCCGACATAGCTCCCGCCGACCACAATTTTGCCCTTGTGCTCAGGTTTGAGCATCTCCGGTTTGAGCTCAACGGACGGCCCGTCGACAGCGAGAGTGATTTCGCCTACCGTCTCGCCCCCGACACCGAAAATTCCCTGTATGAATGTCGCGGTGGTCCTGACAACAACGCCTTCGTCCGGTATTATCCTGACAACCTCGCCGTCGATATAGGCTTTCACTATAACAGGCTGGGGCGGTTCGCGGAGAATAATCTGTCCGGTGATCTCCGAAACTTTTTCGAGAGTCCCGTTGATCGGAGATTTGACCTTGGGTGTCATGAATTTCAAGAAAGGAAGAAGCGCAGGAGCCTCGGCGATAATGTCGTCGGTTTTTATTACATCGCCGGGTTTTACTTTCATCATTTCCGGGACTTCCTTGGCCTCGCAGCCCAGGAGTCCCATCACATTGACTATGATAACCGGTCCGGGAAGCTCAGTCCTGGCGACAATTGTGTCGGCAGTGACCATATCGCCAACCTTGACCAGTACATTTCCCTTGAGAGGAAGCACCCTCTCTTTTTCAATTTCGGCCTGTCTGGTAACTCTTAGTCCCGGGGTATATGCGTGCGCCATTTCATACACCCCCCTTCAATGGCGGATATGCGTCGAAAGCTTTGGTCCAGGTTTCGACCTGTTTAACCCTTGCCTGCTGAGTATCCGCGAATTTTATCGGTCTACCGCGCGCATCCAGCACAATTCCGACAACACCGCCATAGATGTCTTCTTTCACGGCGCGGCCCTTGCCGTCACCCATGTCCAGTGCCCGATGCGGGTTAATTGTTGCGGTTCCCTTCATCGGGAGTCCTCTATCATTAAGACCGTAGGGAATCAATTTGACCTCGCCAAATTTCATCTCGCCCTCGTGAACCTCTCCGGTCTCAAGCTCAAGCTTGTAGGTCATGGCTTTATCGCCCGACCTGATTTCGCCGACAGGCGCGAAGCAGGTTCCGAGGTAAATAATGCAGTCCTTGTTGAAAACTTCAGTCGCTGCCTTGTCGTGAACGGTCGTCAGAACGCCAAGATGAGGCATCATGAAGATCGAGTCGACCGCGAGACGGGTGGCTCCCTCGGGCTGGAACGAGTCGATCAGCATCATCATCGCCTGGCGACGTCTCGGCGCATGACTCAGGACCCCGCCGCTTCCGACAAGGAGGTCCAGGTCCATCATTTTGATCAGAGTGGCGCCGGACGACTCCTGCGAGAATGCGTCGGCGATATCCCTCTGCTGCTGAACGCCCTTGAGGCCCGTCGCGAGTTCCTTATGCTGCTGGAAAGCAAGTCGCAAAGCCTCGCGGGCGAGTCCATGCTCGATCATTAATTCTGAAAGCATCTGAGGGATCGTCGTAGGACGGATCATTTTATTTTTTATGCGGTTTCTGAGGTCTTCTTCCTCAATAGAGAAGGCCGACCACCGCATGACATTGTCCATTCCGGCCTCGGCCATTACATTGGAAACCGAGTAGCTCAAGCCGAGGTTGGCGGAAACCGACCGGTTATATAGTCCTTCGCCCTCAATCCTGAAGTATGAAAAAACATCGGTGGTCGCGCCGCCGATATCGACCCCGATCACATTTATGCCCTCGATTTCAGCGATCGTCCTGATAATCAGCCCGACCGCAGCGGGGGTCGGCATGATCGGGGCCGATGTCCACTCTATCAGTTTATTGTAACCCGGAGCCTGTGCCATGACATGCTCCTCGAACAGGTTCTGAATTTCCGCGCGCGCTTCCCACGGGTTCTCCTGCTCGAGAGTGGGGCGGATGTTCGCGGTCATGGTCAGCGCGAATTTATCGCCCAATGTTTCCTTTATCTTGGGACGCGCCTCGACATTGCCGGAGAAAATAATCGGGAGGCGGTATGAAATTCCGAGACGGGGACGCGGGTCGGCGGCCGCGATCTGTTCGCCCATCTCCACAACCTTGCTCTCATCGCCGCCGTCAGTGCCTCCCGCGAGGAGGATCATGTCGGGACGAAGAGCCCGGATTCTTTCGATTCTCTCATGGGGAAGGCGTTTGTCGTTGATCGCCAGCACGTCCATGACAATCGCGCCCGCGCCGAGAGCGGCTCTTTCGGCGGACTCGGCTGTCATCTGCTTGACAACTCCTGCGACCATCATCTGCAGGCCTCCCCCGGCCGATGAAGTCGAGATGTATATGTCGCATCCAACCCCGCCATCTTTAGAGGGGTGAATTATCTCTTCGCCTTCGAGGAACTTCCGTCCAGACAGGTCCTCGATCTCGCTGATTGCGTTCAGGACACCCTTGGTCACGTCCTCAAACGGCGCTTCAACAGTTGTCGGCGCCTCTCCGCGGTAAGTCTGGCGGTACTCATCGCCGATTTTCTCGATGAGGATGGCCTTGGTCGTTGTCGATCCGCAGTCTGTCGCGAGTATCACCTTGAGATTTGGGTCATTCTTCTGAAACATACTTTACAAAAGTCCTTCTATTATCACTTTATTAACGCTCGTTCGCGAGTTCCTCGAGAAGCTCCATCAGCTTGTCGACCGAACATCGCTTTTCCATTGTTCTCACCAGACGCTCGTGGGTGTACTTCGGACCAAGGAATCCCCTCAGGAACGATGTCACGGGGCCTGTTTCGAGGATAACCTCACCCATTTGAACCATGTTTGCGCCGAGAGTGTTCAAAGGCCGGTTGATGTGGAGCAGCATCATTGCCATGGGGGTAAGTCTCCGACGGTGGATTGTCGAGGCGATGTCCCTGAGGAGCTCGATTTCATCCTCTTCAAGGACCGGCTCGTACTGCTCGCCAATAGCGAACGCGTAGCGGAACTTCTCCATCGCGGTCGCATTAGCGGGAAGCGAATTTTTTTCGTTATCCGTCATTGTTTGAATCAGAGATAACGCTCTCATCCTCGTTCTGAGACTTATTCCCCGCCCTCTCTCCAGAAATTTCCGGCCTTTTAATATGTTTACCGAGAAACCTGAGAATCTCCTCGCGTTTCCCGGGTTTGAACCGTATAAAACTTCCCCTGAACGGGTCGAGGGGACCCGGTTTCCGCAATGTCGAGAGATGGACCCCGACATCGTGGGGGTAAAAATTCCTGAACTCGTCCCACGAGCGGAACGACTTGACGCCCAGAAACTTAATTTCGAGACCGTTCGAGTCCGCCGAATAGCAGGTCGGAAAAAAGTACGGTCCCATCGATATTACCAGAAATAACAGCGCCAGCAGCGCCAGCGGAATGGACGGTATCCATGTGAACACAGCAGCGCTGCTGACAAGGATAATCACAACCAGCAGCGATGATCGGCCGGCATTCTCTGTGAAAGGATGTACTTTCCAGGAAATCTCATCCGGGACTCCGTCCCCATGACCGTTTGAAACCGGATTTGTATCAGTTCCCATCGCAAAGAATGCAACATTTTCTCGCGCTGCCGACCGCCGCGAAACCGCAAACTTATCATTTTTAATTAAACTGGGCAAGTAGACGGAAGTTTGTGTCCGGGATGCTGAAATCCATACCCCTATGGACGATTTTCGGTCGCGGTTTCTGTCTGATTTAGTGTCCACATTCAACTAAGAGACCCGGGTAACAATTTCGGGACTGTAGGAACCCGTTTAGAGGGATTTTTAAGGTGATTTATTATTTTTGGTGGTATACCATAGCCGGCGAAAATTACTGACTGCTTGCTTTACGGTTTTAGATGAGAATTGCCCCGACCATATCCTATGCTTTACGGCTTTCGGTCCTCGAAGGCTCCATGTTCGGCATATACTGGAATATCCTGCTGGTCATAGTGGTCAACGGGCTGGCTGTCGTGTTTGACGCAACCCCTTTTCAATTCGCCCTATTAAACGCGCTCCCGTTATTAAGTCAATTGCTTGGAATACCCGCTGCGAAGTATATGCAGGAAAAGGACATTCGGAAGCCTTTGACACTTATCGCCGAAGCCGCGAGCCGGATAGCGTGGTTCAGTCTTCTGATTATTTTCGTATTTCACAATCAACCGGAAGTCCAGACCTGGCTTTTGATCGGGATAACCGCGATGGGTCACATGACGCATGCCGGCGGGGCGATCGGATGGATAAGCTGGGCATCGGACCTGATCCCGGAACAGATCAGGGGCGTCTATTTCGGCGTGCGTAACGCGATTATCGGACTCATCGGTCTAATCGGACTCACGCTGGCAAGTCGGTGGGCGGACGATTACAACGAACCTGTCAACTTCCTTAAAAAGCAACTTTCGGAACTCGGAGCGGGTGCGGATCGGACCGGGATTCTGAACGATTTAGCGGCCGCGACTGATAAGTACCTCTATGTCCTGTATATTCTTATTTTAATCGCGCTCGGATTTTCGATTCTTTCGTGGATCCTCCTCGCTTTGCAGCCTGTCAGGAAAATGAAAAAACTCGTGACATCCGGTTACAAAGCCATCTGGGACACGCTGACAACGCCAAATTGTAAGCGTATCGCTATAACATGGATCGCGTTCTTCTTCACAACGGGAATCACGACGGGGATATATATTCAGTTTTTCCTGAATCGGCTCGGCATGTCGTGGATGGGTATCACCGCATATATCTGGATCTTCACGATTTTGTCGACGGCCGTTACTCCCCTGCTGGGACGTTTCATGGACCGATTCGGTTACCGTACGACTCTGCTGGTCGCATGGGGCGGAGTCTGGTGGCAGCCTCTTCTGTCAGTTTTCTGCCCGAACGACGCTGTCCATCTGTGGGGATTGATCCCGCTTCCCATTCTTATTGACGCCATCGCGGGCGGTATCTTCTGGCCTGCGGTCGGAATCGCCCAGACAAATATAGTAATCGCCGAGACGCCGAGTGAGACACGCGCGGGATTTTTTGCCGTACTGACCGCAATCGGAGGGGTTATCGGGTTTATTACAGCCGCACTTGCGGGATGGCTCGCGACATCGCTTGGCAACGATATTCATTATAACTTCGCCGGGATATATCTCGACAACCTCCGGATACCGATGGTCATCGGGGCCGTAACGCGAATGATCGCGGGATTTTTAATTCTCACAATCAGGGAACCGGCGCGTCATAAGGGACAGGTTACAAGCACCGAGGCATTTACCGCTGTCTGGAAAATCCTTGCAGGGAAGCCTATCGGGGGACGTCTTCGCTGAGATCATACGACCTCGTCCGGGCAAGGAGAGCGCTAATTAGCCTTTCCGCATTTTCATTCCGCATGCGCACGCTGTCGTAGAAGAAGCTCAAATCGGCGCCAAAACTTCGGGGATCGGTGAAGTTCTTATAGACTCCGCCCGATGCACGGACGGTTCCTTTGATGTAGTCGACGGCTTCGAGATAGGTTTTATCCCCGCCAACCTCAACAATCCTCTCCCAAAGCTCCGGATGAATCGGCGATATGAAAACGTAGAGCTTGAGATCTTTATCGCGGCAGATTTTCAGGATTGCCTCCCAGTTGGCTTTTCTGTCGGGCGATAATTCCGTAAACCTGTCGAAACCTCTGACCTCGATGAACTGCGGGATCTGGCGCGCCATCTCTTTTTCGAGATCGAACGTCCCATTTTTTATCAATTCATCCTTGTCGTTATAAACGGCCTTGCCGTCCGGGTCGTAACCCTTGTCCTCCCTGCCCTTATCGGGGTTGACACTTCTCAACAGCGCTTTTAATCCCCCCTTTATCTGCTCGATCGTGAACAGCCGTCCCAATTTTATCGAATATTGCGTCCATGCAGGCTCTTTGAGAAAGTAGCGCGTGTATGCATGAACCAGACGTCCCTGAGCGTTGACCTCGAATTCCGGATTAAAAGTACTGGGATCGATTCCGATTATAACGGTGTCGATCGGGGCGTTATATTCATTCAGGGCCATCGACAGAGCCGCGAGCATCGAGCCCGGCTCGCCGTTTGTAAGTCCCCAGTTAAAGCACGGTTTCCCTGTAAGCATGGTGACATAATCGGGATCGATCGTCTCCACGCGCGAGCTTCCGAGAATCAACACCTCTGGGGGGGAATTATATGCCTTAAATAATTCCAGCTTACGCTCGTAGCGGTTAAACTCCCACGGCTCGACGATATTAACGCCGTAGAGATCGAAGGGATCGACAATAATGTTGAACAGGGCGATCAGGATCAGCGTTCCGAACCACGCTGAAGCGAATGTCTGAGTGAAAGACCGGTCCTGCCATTTTGTTCCGAGAGTCAGTGTCATATCTAATCGGCTTTCTGAGCGTATACCATAATCTTGTACCCGGGTTCAACGCGTGGAGTCCGGCTTAATTGTGCTATAATCGCTTTAATAGGGTTAAGTTTACGAAAAAAACGCTTCAGAATGAAAATCGCAAAAACAATATTAATTGAATCACTTGGAGCCGCGCTGGTTTTCGGCCTGGTTGTCGGGGGATGGCAGACATCGCTTGCGGCGGACTCGATGCGCTCGGAATTTTCATCCATATCAAACTGGCTGCATTTTATCCTGGAAGCCCTCATCGGGTTTTCCCTCCTGGCGCTTGCTGCCATGATCCCAGTAATTTTCATCGCGTTGATAATTGGTATTTTAAAAAAGAATTGGACCGAAATACCGATCATAATATTTTTAACAACAGGATTAGTCGGGACTTACTGGACAATCTCAACCATCGCGCTGGACCAATGGCCGCTTGAGGGACATATTTTATTCACTCCGGCAACTCCTCGGGTCCTTATCAGAGTTATCCCGATAATATTTTTCGGGTACGTGATCTCTTACATGCTTGCGGGTGGACTCATACGAATCCGCGCGTTGATGTCGACACGGGCATTCTGGAGCGTTTTGTGGGGATGGTGGGGACTTTGCGCGATCGTACCAACAATCGGCCTGCTTATAATCAAGGCACTGCAGGATTGGTCATCTCTGATTTCATACATGCTCGCGCTTGTCGTCGCGATCATTTTCGTTGTCGCATTGTATTTCATCGTACCGAAAATCTATGACTTCCTTAGAATAAAAAAACCGATCGGATCCTGGATAGCCGCGATTCTTGTCGTAGCCGCCTATCTGCTGATTCCATCCGGAGTTCGATATGCAAATCATGGCGCAGAATCTACCGACGAAGATCCACCGGTAATACTCGTAACGATAGACACACTTCGGGCAGACTCGCTCACGTGTTACCCGGAGGGAATTGTGCCGAGGCTCGGCACTCCCAGCATCGACTCAATCGCGTCCGACGGAATTCTTTTCGAAACTGCGTACTCAACAGCGCCGTGGACACGTCCGTCCGTGCCCAGCTTCTTGTCCGGATTACCACCTAGCGCGAACGGCGCCTTTTCGGACGAGAGAGGGGTACTCGTTCCGGGAGCAACAACGCTTGCGGAAATTTTCAAGGATCACGGCTATACGACCGGCGCAGTTGTCGTGAACTCGATCCTCGGAGTGGGCAGCGGAAACGAGCAGGGATTCGACTATTTTGTCGAGGAAATGACCATGCAGGAGGAGGGGCGGCTGCAACTCTACCAGAAATTAATCGACAGAATCCGGCTTTCATGGCCGGATGTTCTTACGCCCAACACGAATCCGTACATGGAGCGGGACGCGATAAAGCTTGCGTCGGATTATGTCAAAGCTCACAAGGGCGAGAAATTTTTCCTCTGGGTTCACCTGCTTGCGCCGCACCAGGTTTTTTACCCGCCGAAAGAATACCGGGGCCGTGTCGAGGAAGAGCTTGGCGTATCGGTTCCGAGAATCGATGTGCTGAATCAGCTTGACATGAAATCGGGCTGGCCCGCGGTGACAAAGGACCGCCTCGATGGACTGCTGGGCATGTACGCGGGCGAGGTAGCTTTTTCGGACGACAATATGGGGGATTTTATCGACGCGATTAAAGAAGCCGGTATCTACGACAACTGCCTGACAGTGATTTCGTCCGATCACGGCGAGGAATTTTACGAGCACGATGTGTTCACGCATGGTCGGGACATTTATCCTGAGACACTTCAAGTGCCTCTGATAATGCGGCTTCCGGGACGTCTGAATCCCGGCGAAAAAATCGCGACACCGGTGAGCCTTCTCGACCTGGCGCCGACAATCCTCGACCTCTCCGGGATCGAGCCGTCACTGAATAATGAACCTGCCGTATTTCTCGGACGAAGCCTCACGCCGTTAATCGACGGTGATGGGTTCGAGGAGCTACCGATATTCTTCGAGAGACCGCTGAATTTCGACCAGAATCTGAAGGGCGTATATTATCGGGGACTATATTACATAGGCGGTGCGGACGCGGTGCTGCACCCGAGGATGTATGATCTAACTCTCGACCCGCAGGCGTATTTCGACATCAGCAGGGATCGTCCCGAAGAATTCCAAATGATGGCGGATCTGCTGGCGGAATATGATGCTGTGTGCGAAACCGTCGCGGAACAGATAGGCGCGACCCGTTCGGAAGCTGATATCGAAAAATTGAGGTCGCTCGGATATATAAGTTAGGGATTGGCGGGAATCGATATCCAGTTCTCGAGCACGCAGACCAATTCGCCGAGGTTCTTAATCCTGGCAGTCGCATCCGGCAGAAGATGCCTGAATTCATCCGTCTCCAGGAAAACCGTTCTGCAGCCTGCACGGTTACCCGCCTCGATGTCGAAGTGGAAGTCGCCGACCATCACACACTCATTTGGGTTTACGTCGAGGAGCCTGCATGCTGCATAAATACAGGCGGGGTCGGGCTTTGGAGGGGCGTCCTCACGCGCGATTACCACTCCCAGGTCGATTGAAAACTTCCGCCTGATTACATCGACAACATCGCGGCAGTTCCGAGTAATAACACCGCGTTTTATTTTTTTCTCTTCAAGCCATTTGAAAAGTTCAGGAACGAATAAATCGAGACGGGCTTTTTCCGCGGCCTCAAGTTCTCTCTCCCTGAGAATTTTTTCTTTCTCTATTTTTTCATCCTCTGGAAAAGACTCAAGCCCCTCGATGAGGAAAATCGACGGATCGCCGAAAAGCTCCAGTTTAATGGCCTGAAGGTCGAGCGGGGAATGAATGAGGACACCATCCAGGTCGAAAAGCACGGCTTTTACTGGCAAATTCATCTTTATGGATCAATCGCGCTCGGTGATTTCAACCTTGAACTCACTGCTACGGTACCGGCAAAACATCAAAGTACATTTCGCCGCCAAGGAGGTAATTTCTCGCCGTTAAAGAATCGAATGAAACCTGAAGGCCGGCTGAAACAAAAACGCCGAATCCTCCGTCCACGTCCAGAATACGGTCCAGAGGAATCGAAACTGCGTGGGTATTATCGATAAAAAACATCAAAGCATATTCATAACTATGATTCGTGTCCTTTATCGTATGATAATCGCCCTGAATTGATAATGTGTGAGTTGTACCATCGGGTATGTTCAGCTCTGCCCACGGGACAAGGATATTGTATTCGCCTTGACGTTCCTCCACCACGGTAAATTGTCCATTTTTAGTAATAAGAAAAGCGAAGTAATTATCGGGGTCGCGATACCCGAAAACCAGGCCGTAACCATCATTTTCGGATCCGCCGACAAAGGTAACCTGACCATCGTACGAAAAATCAAACCCGATGTAACCCAGCGAAGTGTTTTGCACGGTAAACGGACCGCGCTCCCGGCTGTCGAGAACGTATGCTCCGTCCTGAATATTGGAAGAATCGCTAACAGGCCACCCGCGCCTGTTATTTTCAAATTCCTCAACTTCTTCAACCTCCCCGAGTCCCATTGTCGGTCCCGGATCGGTGTCGCCCGGTTTCCGTTGTTCATCCGGAACTGCATCTTCCGGAGGAATAACTTCATTGTCATCCACCCTGAAGGACATTATCACCTGGTTGAACAGGTCAAGTCGCTCTTCGGTCTGCGTCCCGAGATAAACGGTCTCCACGATCATGTACGCGCGCGTTTTGCTGGCCGTCACGTAGTATGTGACCTGAATTTTAGCCGCAAGCGAGTCGAACGAGACAGCCCTGCGGTACAAGTAAGCATGACTCTCACCTAACCATGTATCCTGCAAGCTGTATGTGCCGGATTCCTTGTTATCCTCGAAATCCGCCACTACGGCGTTGAGCGCGTCCTCCGCAGTCGAATAATTCCTGTTATTCGGAAGCGATTTCACAATAAAAACCGTATTCGAGAGATATTTCGGATCAGACGGCACATGGACCATGACTTTATAGGAATTCAGTTCCGACTCGGGGATCAGTTCCTCTCTTATCAGGTCGATTGAGCCGTCCTGAACATCAAGCATACGGCTCGGGTCCGTTTCAAGAGCCCAATAGTCCGGGTACTGGAAAGAATAACCGGAACTGGTGTCCGAATAATCGAGCAATGTGGCCATTGCGGGAAGGCTGGACGGGTATAACCCGGCCGCAAAGATTATCAATATCGCGAAAATTTTATGCATCGTATCGCCTCTGATTTCCTTTATTCCGATCTGTAATCGAAATATCAAACTGCTTTATCCAGAAATGCCGCTCCAAGAATACCGGCATTCCCGGAAAGCGATGTAGGTTTCAACTGAAGCGTGCCCTTGTGCGGTGTGATCGCATGCTCAAATATCGAATCTCTCAGGGCAGCGCCAAAAAACTCCCACGCACCAATGATACCACCGGTGAGCACGATTAAGTCAAGGTCTAAAAGGTTCGCGGAGCTCGCAAAAATTACACCAAGGCGATAACCGTAATTGATAAAAGCCTGTTTCGCCGCCGGATCGCCCTTTATCGCATTATCAAAAATCACGTCAGGCTCGACACCCTCATTCATTTGCGCGAGCTTCCGATAATCTTCCATCAACCCGTTTTTTCCGGCGAAAAATTCAAGGCAACCTCGTCCTCCGCCCCCGCATTCGGCACCGCCGGGCTCATAAACCATCTGCCCGATCTCGCCCGCCATGCCCTTCGAGCCCCGATAGAGTCTCCCGTCGAGCACAAGTCCGCCGCCGATGCCGGTCCCGAGCGTAACGACCAGCATATTTTTGATATCGCCGTGACCGCCGAACAGGTACTCACCCCATGCCGCGGCGGTAGCGTCATTTTCTATGTAAGCGGGAAGGTCAAGACCTTCTTTCAATACACGGGCCAGTTCCAGATTTCTAACGTTAGGGAGATTCGGGCTTTCAAGGACCACACCGCGCCTTCCGTCAGTGAAACCTGCCATTCCTGCGCCGACAAGACTAAATTTTTCCGACTCATTCTCGATGAATTTCCTGGCGCCGTTCACGAGATGGTCGGAAAAATTTGTCGTATCGAGGTGAGGCTCGGTCTGAAATTTCGAACTGACGACGATTTTGCCGTCGTCGGAAACCGATGCGCACTTGATGAAAGTACCGCCGATGTCTATTGCGAGCCTCATGGCTGCGATTATACACGAAGGCAATGTTTTTAAAAAATTCGAAGGGGATTGTATTGGAAAAATCCAAACTGATTAAAACACCCCCGACTTTTCAGGGTCGGGGGTGGCGGGTATTCCGACCCGCTTCCCAATCTGGCACCTTAGAGGTTGAGCCTGCATCATAATTTCCTGCATAAGCTCAATTTCCAACTTCATACAATCAGATTCAGAACGGAGATGGGAGGTTCACGGGCATGGGGACAGGCACCGATTTTGCCTGTCGAGATCTCAGGTAAACGGTAGTTCATAGCCAGGCAAAATCGTTGCCAGTCCCCATGCCGTCCCCGTGCCACACGTGCCAGTCTCCAGGTTTTAAGGTATTATTCCATGAAATCATGTTGGATGAGGGGTACGATACGATTTTCGCGCTCGCGACTCCGCTGCCCACATCGAAGGGAAGCGGGATCGCGGTGGTCCGCGTAAGCGGACCCAATGCCTTCGGCATTGGCGCGTCGCTCGCGACGCGCACCGCGATCGGGGGCGACATCCTCCCGCACAAAAAATTCATCCTGACAGTACTGTCTCACAACAATGTCCCGATAGATCACGCGGGCATTCTCGCCTTCCACAAACCGCACTCGTACACCGGCGAGGACGTGATTGAATTTCACCTGCACGGCGGGATAGCGGTGATCAGGTCCCTCGAAAAAGCACTGATGCAATTAGGTGTTCGTCCCGCCGACCCCGGCGAATTCACTCGCCGTGCTTTTTTGAACGGACGTCTCGACCTCGTTCAGGCCGAATCCATCGCCGCGCTCGTCTCCGCTCAGGGGGACGCCGCACAGAGGGAGGCTCTGCGTCAGCGATATGGGAAGTTATCTGAAAAAATCGAGTCGATACGCTCGCAGCTGCGGGATTTACTGGGCAGGCTGGAAGTCGATTTCGATTATCCCGAAGAGCGTGTCGATGGTGTTACCATTGAGGACGCGATTAAATCGATTGACGGGATAACAACGCAGATACAACCCCTGATTGATAGCTGGGACCGTGGACGCATGCTGTCGGGATTCCGTCTCGCAATTATCGGGCAGCCGAATGTCGGCAAGTCCAGCCTTCTTAACGCGCTTCTCGAGGAGGACCGCGCGATTGTGACCCCGACTCCCGGCACAACGCGCGATGTGGTCTCCGGGACGATCAATTTTAACGGGGTCCCGGCGGAACTCCTCGACACCGCGGGCATTCGGGCGGTACAAGAGCATGAGGAATCGCCCGAGGCTGAGGGGATACGTCGAAGCTGGCGGGAGGTCGAACGGGCGCATCTCGTGCTGCTTGTTTTCGACACGAGCGTCGTCATTATAAAAAATGATATCGAGCTCGTAAAAAAGGCGCGCGAACTGGCGAACCGGTCGGCGACGGCGATATTATTGGTCGCGAATAAGAGCGACCTTGAGTCGGCGTGGACCCCGTCGAATCTCGGAATGCTTATCGACGCTCCGGACCTTCCGCACGTCGTCGTTTCCGCATCGACGTGCGCGGGAATCGACATTTTACGGTCGAAGGTCGCGGAAATTCTCGACCTCGGTTACTCGCCGGATGAAATAATGCTCACCGAGGCGCGCCACATGTCGCTACTGACCGAGGTCGATACAATTACGAAGTCCGTTCGTGAGCAGCTTGAGTCGGGCGGGCCGCAGGATGTCGCGGCGACCGAATTGTGGGGCGCGGACAGGGCGCTGGGTCGGATTCTGGGCGAGGGTGTCGGCGCGGTCGACCTCGATGAGATATTTTCGGGATTCTGCATAGGAAAATAATTCAATGAAATTAATAAAACGCACAATAATACTTTCTTTTCTGGCGGTGACAGGCACCCCGATTTCGCCTGCCGGGTTTTTTGAAGGATTGATGTCTTATTTAAGGCGAAATCGGTGTGCCAGTCCCCGCCTAATGAGTCCCCTATTTATTCTCGCACTTCCGTTACTGCTGATGGCGGCATCGGAAGGGCTGGCTTATGAATCCGCGCATCCGACCATCACAGTCCTGACGCTCGATGACCGTCCACCGAATAATTTATTCCTTAAACAACTTGGCGCGATTGCCGGAATCGATCTCGTCGTAGAATTCGGGCCGTCCCAATCGACCGACGCCGATTGCGTTTCGTTGAATGCGGCTGCATGCGGATCGCTTGTCGGGTCGAGGACAGCCGATCCATGGATGCTCAATCCGCCGGAGGTTCGTCCGGACGCGCTACTGCACTTCGCAGTGCCCCGCGTGCAGCCGACCGTGACCGATCCCGCAGTCCTTGCTGAATACAGCAGGATCATGCTGGACCTTGCCAAACCTGATATCCAGCGAATGGTGGTCAGGGCTTTGACCGATGAGTCGTTTCAACTTGAAGATAATTACTTGGAAGAGTACAAGGACCACATCTCGGGCTGGTTGGATTTTCTCAAAAGGGGAAATTACGATCCGGACAGGCTGCTGGTTACTCTCGACGACAACCGTCCCGGTCCGCTTTCGGACACAGTCAAACTCCTGTTCGGAAGATATTCGAATTATGTATATGACGGCACGGACGAGGGCATGATGCTCCTTCTGGCGCGCGCTCTAGGGGAAAGACGGGATGAGCTGCCATCGACCTGCCCGATCATTTTCACCGACCCCTTCGACATGGTCTCGGTGCAGCCGCTTGAGAGCGGGATCATGATCGAAAATATTCTGACCATGGTCGACTGGCTCCAGATGAGAATAAATCCGAAGTGGGAACTATACGACGAATGGCGTCCGGTGTTATGGATTCACGGCGGGGACGATGAGATAGAACGGGCGAGGCGGATTGTGGAGGTCGGCGAGAGCCTCGGCGACAAGCCGGTGATAGTGGCGGATGTCGCGGTGGTAAACGGCGGAGATACAACGCTGATCGAGACATGGGAGCTTGGGCATGTCCCGTCCGGACTGACAGGATATGTCGGCTGGAACACGGCATCGAATACGCTGGGTACCGCGATTGCTCTCTGGGCGGTCGTGGATTACGCGTACGACGCGACATCGGATCCCGAGGGCGTACGAGCCGGGGTCGAGACATTTCTGTGGTCGAGAATTATCGACGACTATCTTTACCAGAGCATCGCGCGAAGTGAAGCGACACAGCTCGCGAACCAGGAAGGTATCAACACATGGAAGATGTCGGATGAGGAGACCATCCGACTCGCGGTGTTAATTCAAAGTCGATTGATGGAGCTGTCGGGAGAGCTTGAGAACAGACTTATTCTTCCTCTGAGGATCATTGAACCGGACAGCCATACCGGTTTCGTCGTAGAACTGCCATGGAACCGTCTTTTCGAGATTTCCCTCTATATCACGGATGACCGTGGAATACTTCCAACAATACGCGAACTTGAAAATGATTGACGGTTACAGTTACACTCGATCCCTGTCTTTCAAAATAAATAATAAATAAAATAAAAAAGGAGCTTGACCCGCAATGAAGAAATTAATTCTCATCACAATCATATTAGGAGCATTTGCAATGTCGGTACCGGCTTCCGCTGACAGCGTGATTCTGCCTCATCGGATAATAGACGGCCGCACTCAGACGGTTGTTGATTTCGAGGGGCTTCTCTCGGCATGTTCAACCGCGGATATAGTCGCGCTTGGCGAGCAGCATGACGATCCGGGGACCCACCTCATAGAGCTGGCTGTTCTTGAGGGCCTTTACAGGCGCCATGGGGATGTTATCGTCTCGATGGAGATGTTCGAACGCGACACGCAGAGCGTCCTCGATCAATATCTTGCGGGCGAGATCACCGAGGAGGATTTCCTCGCGAACAGCCGTCCGTGGGGAAATTACGACACCGATTACCGTCCTGTGATCGAATTCGCGAAGGCGAACATGCTTCCGGTCATTGCCGCGAATGTGCCCCGACCGCTGGCGTCGAGAATCGCGATGGGCGGCGGCTATGAAAATGCGGTTTATACGGAGGAAGAGCTTCCCTGGATCGCGTCTACATACGAAGCTCCTGAAGATGACTATTGGACAGCTTTTAACGCGGTGATGACCGATCCCGAGATGGGTGAAATGCACGTAACAGGTGACATGATCCGTGATTTCTATGAGTCGCAGGTGATGAAGGACGAGACGATGGCCGAGTCGGTCACGAGGGCGTGGCTTGCGAATCCCGAATCGATCGTCTATTTCTTCGCCGGTGCATTTCATGTTGAGGATTATCTTGGGACCTACTCACGAATTCAGCGTAACGCGCCGGATGCCGAGACTGTTCTGATACTCGTTTATCCGGTCGACGACATCATGGCTGGAATTCCGGAGGGCGCGTCGAAGGCGGATTTTTATGTTCTGGTTCAGGCTCCTCCTGTCGAAGAGGAAGAAGTTGAGGGAGAGGAAACAGATGAGGGTAACGGAAAGGGATTACTTTAATTTGAGAATATAGAGATACCGTAGGCGCGCATGGCAATGCGTTTGGTGGATGTGACAACCAACGAAGACGCATTGCCATGCGCGCCTACGTTTTGCTTTCAGGATTATTCCGGTATGGGTGCTATTCCATCTTCAGTCGTGCTTGCAGCGTCATCAGCGCGAGTATATGGCCCTTCGTCCCAGAATTCCGCATCAGTCCCCAGGTGCTTTATCATAAATGCCTGGAGTTCTTCTGTAGTTGCAGTAAGCAATAATCTGCCATCTAAGTAGATGGAATATTCATGTTTAAGTTCATCGGGGTGGATTTCAAGGTAATTCGTCAGCCAACCAACGTCTACATGACTTAAATTTAAATCCGTTCCGATAGGTCCAACCAGCACGAAGTAATGAGAAAGGACCATGAAGTTATAGTTCATGATGTCTCTGGAATTAAAGGATGTGTCATCAAATATTGGATACAAGTCGAGAATTGTATACTGGCCAATTCTTATAAGGTGCGCTTCGAAAACCCCGCCCATAACGTCTCCAGTGTAGTTATCCACTTGGGTGTAAGTCATAACGTAAGCGCTGTTGGTTTCGTCAGGCTGCGTGAATTCCAAAGCATATTTATAATTATCATCATAACGCGACCAGGTACCGAGCAGCGCTGGTTCAAAAATGACATCATCGTATGTATAAATTGGATACAGAGACAGAAACCAGCAGCCGTTATTAATCGCGCAGAACACAAGCAGCATAAAGAAGAAGATAATTTTTTTCATGATGGTCTCCTCAACCTGCAGATTTTCACTAATTATGGGTTATGTTTTTAAAGAGTGCAATGTACTCACGCTTTGCGACGTGGACTTTTTCACGCACTGGAAAGTGCGTGCGACCCGGTCACGGCTTGGAAAAGCCGTGTTACATTTTTAGTATAATGCAGGAGGTGAAAAATATTGAAAATCGCGACGTATAACTGCAACGGGGTAAGGGCGAGGGTCGACAGCATCATAGAGTGGATGAAAAAAGAGAATCCTGACATCCTCTGCCTGCAGGAGATCAAGGTCGAGACCGAGCTTTTCCCGTATGACAGATTTGAGGAGATCGGATATCGAAGTGTCGTACAGGGCAAGAAGGGGCATGCGGGTGTCGCGACGCTTTTCAGGAGCCCGGTAAATCCACCTGATGACATCTACCCGGGATTTCGGGACGGGGATGAGACGGAATTTTCGAGGATCCTCACGTGCAGGTGGAATAAATTTTATCTGATCAACACTTATGTTCCGCAGGGACGTGACCGCGAGCATGAACAGTTCCAGTATAAGCTCGAATGGTTCGCGCGGTTCCGTGAAATGCTCGAGGATTTCCATAAGCCAAGCCGGAAAATTCTCTGGACAGGGGACTTCAATGTCGCGCCGGAGCCGATCGACGTATATAACTCCCCCGGGATAATGGGGCATGTCGCGCACACCCCGGAGGTTTTCGAGGCGCTTGAGAATGTCAGGGAATGGGGATTTGTCGATGTTTTCAGGAAGCTGCATCCGGACGATGAGGGGCAATACACATACTGGGATTACCGCTTCAGGGGATTTTATGAGCTGAACAAGGGCTGGAGGGTGGACCACATGTACGCGACGAAGTCACTTGCGAAATTGTGCTCTAAGATATGGATAGACCGCGACGCACGGGGCCTTGAAAAGCCGTCCGACCATACGTTCCTTGTCGGCGAGTTTCAGTTGTGAACCTTTGATTGTGCGAAAATGTCTTTTTTGAAGCTGATATTAATGTTACACCCTGCATCCGCGGATTGACTCGAAAATGGCAGCGGGTTATAATGTTTAATCGTTGTTTAATCAGATTTAATAAATAACGGTCAGTTCAGGAATCGTACGCGGAACCGGGGCAAGGCTTAAATCGGAGGACTGAGATCACGGACGTTAACGCGGGAAATTCCATGGGGGCCGAATGGGAAAATTGCGCCGACGGGTTGCAATGTCTTGAGTGTGGGGCTATTCTCCCCTCCGGCGTCGAAAGGTGCTCATCATGCGGGAACGAGAAAAATCTCATGGCCGCCCGATGGTCGCCTCCAGGGGACGGTCATGCGAAAGCCGCCATCCGCGGACAATTTCTGGGGCGCGAGACCAGGATTCTGGTGGGCCTTACTTTGGCCCTTTTTTGTGCTCTTGCCTTCCTCGGAACCGCCCGGGCTCGAACTGAAACAATCCTGAGGGGCGAAGAATCCGGGGACCTGATGCTTGTCGGGTTCGGGTACAGCGCATCAGGCGATGCAACGGTTCAGGATGACACTAATGTGACTAACGCGGCTCTGGGATCGGAGCTCGATGGGAATATCAATAACCTGAGGCTCAGGGCGCAGGTTTCAGATATCAACGGGGACTTCCCTGCGGCTGTAGAAGCGTGGAAGGAAGTCCTTGGGAACCCCGCAGCCGGTCTGGACGATTTTTTATCGCTTGCGAGGGCCCAGGAACATAACGACGACCTTCTGGGAGCCGCTGAAACCCTAACAAGGGCGTCAAGCAGGTTTCCGGAACGTCCCCGGGTTTATCTCTCCTTCGGGGCGTTGAGGGAACGTGAGGACAATCCTGAGGCGGCCAGATTTCAGTACCAGGTCGGATTGAGCTATTGTCCGGACAGCGAGGAAATAAAATCCAGGCTGCAGGAAGTCGACCGGGTCCTTACACAGAACGCGGAAGTAACGATACCGGACTGGCTTAACAATACGGAGATACCGGAGTACAATATTCCAGGGCCTCCGAGGGAGCCTGCACCGGTCGTGATTTATGAAACGGAACCGGTCGAAGAAACGGCGGTTGGGGAAATTGGACCAGTGAACATCTTTGAAGGGGCTGAAGAGGTCCCGGATAATGGCGATAACAATCAAGGGGAGCCGGACAGGTCCGGCGTCGTAACATTGATAGGAAGTCCGGGGGAGACGACCCCGGATGAAATAGAAGATAATTCGACAGTATCGGGGGGCGATAGAGCCGCAGAGACGACAGAACCGATCGAACTCAGGGACATCAGGGTAGTCGCGTCGGACCGGCAGGTCACGATAGAGCTGATTACCAGCCGTCCTGCCGAGTTCAGCACGAACCGGGGAACCGATGCGCCGAGGCTTTTTTTGAGGATACCCAACGCGGTTATCCCCGCCGGCGCGACGGTCCCGCGTGAAATCAGCGTTCATGTCCCGATCGTCGAACGTATATCCGTTGTCGACGGCTCCGATACTAATTCATATGTAAGCCTGGTCATATATCTGGACCCGGCAGCTCGTCATTCGGTGGCCGCGGTTGGACATTCGTTGCTGATAACGATTGCGTCGGCTGCCGAAAAAGAGGATGAGGGGATGGAATAAAAAATGGTAATTGCGCGCGAAAAAGTGAAATCGTCCGCGGGAACAGCGGTTCGGGAGCCGAGGATCGCTGGAATTTCCGACCCGCCGGATGAGCTCAGGTCGCTTTTCGACGAATCCGCCGCGGTTGAGATGGGTCCCGTTACGGTCGCGGAACCGGGAATTTTCTATAACGCGTTCAAACGAAGTGTCGATATTTTCTACAGCCTGGTTTTTCTAATCCTTGGTATTCCATGGCTGCTCGTATGCGGTCTCCTGATGAAACGTGAAGCTCCCGGACCTTTCTTCTACAAGCAGGACCGTGTCGGTAAAGACGGGAAATTGTTGAACGTATACAAACTGAGGAGCATGCCTGTCGACGCGGAGGAGAACGGTCCGCAACTCACTCCCATTAACGGCGACAAGCGGTGCGGTCCTGTGGGGAGGTTTATTCGAAAGGCCAAAATCGACGAGCTCCCGCAATTCTGGAATGTCCTGATCGGCGAATTCAGCGTCGTGGGTCCCCGACCCGAGCGCCCTTACTTCGCCAGGCAGTTCGCCGAGGAATTTCCGCATTTCAACGAGCGCCACCTTGTCAAGCCCGGACTTACGGGGCTCGCGCAGGTCAATGAGAAGGACGCGTTGAACATGCGTCACAAATTGAAATATGACTTATTTTACGTTGAAAACCGCAGCATCGGACTCGACCTGTCCATCCTGTGGGTTACGGCGATGTACTGCTTCAAGTGTCTGTTCAGCGGATTCAGGGAGAGCGTGAACGGCAACTCCTGCGACCTGCCGGAATAATATCGATGGATTTTCGTATGCTCACCGGGATGAAACCCGGTTTTTTTTATCTATTTAATCGCCCACCCAAAAACGAGCGCCGTGCCCGACCTGCCTCGCATTTTTTATCGCTTTTGTAACAATCGAAATTCCGCCTTCGACTGAATCGACAAGGTCCATCCCAAGAGCAAGGTACGACGCGATGGCCGATGACAGGACACATCCGGTACCATGCACCTCTCCGGTATCGATAACCGCGCGCTCAAAATCACGGCTTCCTATTCTTCCCTCTGTCGCCTCTGTGAAAAGCCTGTCTATAATCAAATCGTCGCGGCGGAGCCCTGTAACGAGCACATTTTTCGTTCCTGCATTAATCCATTTTTTAGCAGCGTCAAATATTCCCTCATCATCGGACGGATCTATTTCAGTCTCATTGAAGAACCCCAGCTCATGTAGATTCGGTGTGGCAAGATATACGAATGGAAATATTAACTCAACGACAGCCTCGATCGAACCAGAATCCAGGAATCCCGGCCCGTCTGTCGGCACAACGATAGGATCATACACAATAGGAACGTCAGGGATTTTTTGAAGCATCCTGCCAACCACTCCAACTATATCTAAGGATGCAATCGCGCCGATCTTAACGGCGTCCGGCTTGACATCATCGAGGATTTTTTCAAATTGCTCCAACAGAAGCGCAGGGTCGACCGGGACGATCCGCGTAACTCCTTTGGAAGATTGGACAGTCTGGCAGGTCGCGATACCGCACGGATGGCAGCCGAGTGCGGAAATAACCCGCACGTCGGCGAGGAGTCCCGCGGAACCGGACGGGTCGAGTCCGGCGCATGCAAGAACTACGGGAAGTTTCGTTACGGGTTTTGATTCGTTGTTTGAATCTGCCATACAAGGAATTATAGCTTATGTTTTGAAACCTGATTGCAGGTAATACGTCCTGACATGGGATAAAATATAGAAAACCGCTGCGGAGGCTGAATTATGGATGTCTGGCAGGTCGTGATGGCGGTGCTGATGGGATTTTCGCTGGCCGCGACGTGCGGTCTGCGCGCGTTTCTTCCGCTGCTGATAATCGGCATCGCGGCAAAGGCGGGGCTTGTCGACCTGGCTGCCGGATTCGACTGGATGGGCTCGTGGACAGCCCTTGCCTGTTTCGGAGCCGCGACGGTGATTGAAATTCTTGCCGATAAAATTCCAGCGGTCGATCACATACTCGACGCGGCGGGCGTTTTTATCCGACCGATAGCTGGAGCAATTGCCGCGAGCAGTTTAATCAGCGGGATGGACCCTCTAATGGGACTTGTGGTCGGGATCATTGTCGGAGGGACGATTGCCGGCCTTGTCCAGATGATCAAAAGCGCCATCCGGCTGTTGTCCACAGCAGCGACCGGCGGGATCGCGAATCCGGTCGTATCGGCAATTGAAGACGGCGCTGCGGTGGTAACCGGGATTGCGGGGATATTTGTTCCACTGCTGGCAGGAATAATCATCATCGCACTTCTTGTGTATTTTTCAAGAAAATTTCGGAAGAAAATTTTCTTCAAGAAAACCGCAGGGATGTAGGATCTGTTAAAAAATAGGATTCGAACCGTAGGCGCGCACGGCAGTGCGTCTTAATAATAGATATTCAACCCAGACGCACTGCCGTGCGCGCCTACGGAATAATTTTTTTTTCAAAACACATTTATCGACAGCCCCATGTAACCTTAGTTTCCATAATCCATCGCAAATCAAGATATGTGACTTGAGCAAAGGGACCGAATAGGGGATTTAGCCGGGCCTAAAATCAGGCGCCCCCGCCAGGCGGCGGGGGCTTATAGGAGGTAGTGCAGGGAAAGGCCTGATTCAATTGAATGTACGGAACTAATGCACCCATACATTCACCCTGATTTTAACAAGTAAACGCATACTTGTCAAGAGTAATACCCAGAAAAATGCATTTTTTTTTGTAATTTCAAAATTGGGTTTATATGTCTTAACGAGAATTAATGCTTTTTAAAACGGCCTGGATGTGTCCGGCTCGAACCTGATTTTCTGGCTCATTCCCTCCGGTGTAGCGATGCTGTCCAAATACTCGTCCATAATCGTCATAGCCTTGTCCATTTTCAGATGTTCCTCAAGTCCCTCAACCTGGACCACGTTGATAAAGTACGCAAACGACCTGATCCAGAAAGCGACGGTGTCAGGGTCGAGACCGGGACGTATGACGCCTTCGCCGATCCCCTTGCTGATAAGCCCTGTGATGGTTTCATGGGCGGCTCTGAACCATTCGGTGGACAGTTGGCGCATCCCCTCATGCTTTCCCGACGCGACTGTACCGTGCAGGATATTCGCGGCCATCTGAGGATTATGGTATACCCTGAAAATACGTGATAAAAAAATCTGTCTAAGGGCTTCGAGGCTGTTAGGGGCATTCGCGATGATCATACCCCAGTGCCCTACCGCTTTCTCATGTATGAATTTGACGGCTTCGATAAACATCTCTTCCTTGCTCGGGAAGTAACGATAGATCAAAGCCTCGTTCATGCCGCAAGCGTCCGCGATCCAACGCGTGCGGGCGCCGTCGTACCCGTGCTCGCCAAACACCCTGGCTGCGTTAGCGATAATATGCTGCCGGCGCTCTTCTTTGGATATCCTCGGTCTGGCCATTTATGTGCCCCGTCCTGAAAAGTCAAAAATTACGTGGAATAAGGTTACCATACACCAATAATCGGCTCAATAGTAATGCTTACTAAGGCGCGCGTTAATTTTGCATCTTTTGGCGGTGACAGGCACCCCGATTTCGCCTGCCGAGATATGTAAAAGAGTGAAGATGGTCATCAGGCGAAATCGGTGTGCCAGTCCCCGCCTCATAACCGTCACCGTAAGGAATGCACACCTTTTGCGCGGCTTAGTAGAACAAAAAGGTGGAATATCCCGCGGATCAAGGCTTACTAGCGGAAGATAGTACCGATGAAAGAAGTTTGGAAAAATTTTCAGGATTCTTCACGAACGCACTGGCCTCGAGCCCGACAACCGTTTTTAAAATAAAAGCCCATGTAATACCTCGTATGAGCCAGGCCGCAAGATCGGGTTCGATTGTTTTCGCAATGCTGCCGTCGTCAATGCCTCGTTGAATCAGATTTTTAATATATACGTGGTACTTGTCGAGTTGGTCTTTCGCCACCTTCTTCAACTCGATGTCATGCGTTGTCGCGGATATCCCATGCCACATGTTCGCGCTGAGGATGGGATTTTTCGATAACATATCGAACTGCGCATTTATTATCGCTTCAATGCACTCCAGGCCGGACTTGTCATCGGTGGCATGTTCGAACCACTGGTTAACGGCCTGCGCGTAAGCAAAAACCATGGCATCCCGATACAGCTCCTCTTTGCTGGAGAAGTGCCTGTAGATTAACGCCTCGTTGATCCCGCAAGCGCTCGCGATATCGCGTGTACGGGTCCCTTCCACACCGTTTTGCGCGAAAACTTCCGCAGCTTTTTCTATTATCTGCTGTCGCCTTTCCTTAGCTGGAAGCCGGCTCCTGGTCATTCTTCCAGTCCCCAAAGTGTTATTTTAATACACCGGTTCAAAGCTTGCCCCAAAGGAATTTATTAAAAAATAAACCAATATAAAAAAGAATACCTTACACATACGCGATTGGCAAGTGGTTACTAACCAATTACTTATGTAAAATATTAAAACTATTCCAGCTAAAGATAAGTTGATTCAACATTTATTGTCTGTCAGATTCCGTCTCAAGCTACGCAGGCTCCGCTTGAGACGGACACAGGGATGTTCGGCAGGCTCCGCTTGAGACGGACACAGGGATGTTGATTTGAAAAAACTCTTAGAAAACGGGATCGGTATAACTACTTTGGGCAGGATTCTTTGGAGTCCAGGTGGTATAATTCAATAAATAGGTCAGGTGGGGGAACAAAGCCACGACAGGCTGTGATGGGAGCATTTTATGGGAAGACAATATGAACCGGATTCCGCATCAAAAAATGCGCTTGTGGACGACATCCTGACGAAACCGATGGGACGCGCGGAAGTCGCCCAGATGGTCGCGATCGACCACCTTCTGGCTTACATGGCCGAACATGATGCGAGTGACCTTCATCTCACGGTCGGAATTCCGCCGGTAATCAGAATACATGGAGAATTGAGGCCGATTCCCGAGCTGCCGTCTCTGAGTCCCGACGATACCAGCGCGCTCGCGCGCGGATTGATGTCCGAAAAACAGATGGGGAAATTCGAAAGGAACCGCGAGATCGATTTCGCCATCAGCCTGAGGAAGCTCGGACGTTTCAGGGTCAATTGTTTCTTCCAGAAGGGATCGATCGGCCTGGTTGCCCGGGCTATTCCTGCCAAAATTCCGACACTTGCCGATCTGAACCTGCCTCCACTAGTCGGAGAAATGGCGAAGCTCCGTCAGGGACTTGTGCTCTTCACCGGTCCGACCGGCTCCGGTAAATCGTCATCGCTCGCCGCGCTGATTGACATCATCAATTTGCAGCGCCGGTGCCACATCATGACGATCGAAGATCCGATCGAGTTCGTTCATTTTCACAAAATGTCCGTGGTTAATCAACGCGAATTGGGGGACGACACCTTCAGCTTCGCGGAGGCGCTGAAGCATGTGGTCAGGCAGGACCCGGATGTCATACTTGTCGGCGAGATGCGCGACCTCGAGACGATCGCTCTTGCGATAACCGCCGCGGAGACCGGCCACCTGGTTTTTTCGACCCTGCACACGATCGACACCGCGCAGACGATCGACCGCATCATCGACGTTTTCCCGCCCCACCAGCAGTCGCAGATACGTTACCAGCTCGCGCTGGTTCTCAGAGCGATATTCACACAACAACTTATCCTGAAAGCAAGCGGAAAGGGACGCGTACCCGCGCTTGAAATTCTAATTAACACCCCGGCGGTGGCAAACCTGGTCAGAGAGGGGAAAGTCCATCAGATTTATTCGGTCCTTCAGACGAACACGAAGGAGGGCATGACGACAATGGACAATTACATTAAGGAGCTCTATTTGAAAAATGTAATTACTCGCCAGGACGCCCTCCAGAACGTGCACAACCTTGTTGAGTTCGATCATTTGCTTAGAAGCGCGACCGGGGTTCCGGGAAAAGAAAATAAACGTTGAAATACTAAAGTGGGCGTTAATTTCATCTTTTGGCGGTGACAGGCACCCCGATTTCGCCTGTCGAAAAATGTAATAAAGTGAAGACAATCATCAGGCGAAATCGGTGTGCCAGTCCCCGCCTCATGACCGTCATTGTAAAGAATGCCCACCTTTTGCGCGGCTTAGCAGCACTGCATATACCCCATCTCTTTCCCCTGCCGGAAGCATTATTCAGTATAAGCCAATTTTTCTTTTAATAAATTGATGATAGGTTTCATACACCTCGACCACTTTGGGGTCGTTTTTATGCAGGTCAAGTTGTTTCTCGATTATTTCGAGGGCGACGGAAAACTGTCCCCATTCGATCAGTTTCTCGACCTCCGGATCCCGTCGATAATCGGCAATTAAGAAGATGGATTCGGTCGACGGTCTGACAGGCTGGTCCTCGGCAGGCGAGTCGAAAGGCGTGACCGAGAATTTGACCGGTGATTTGAACAACTCCACCTTCGGAAACCCGCGATAACGCTCCTGGATTCTCTCAGCTTTCTTCTGCATCTGAAATTTTCTGACGCTTCCCGAATAATTGATGTAAAGAAAGGCAAATAAGGCGTGCGAGATTACCGGCAGAAATAAAAACGCGAGAAACCAGAGGGCGAATTGCCCCCAGGCTTTCCTGGCAAGCTCGGCAAGGACAAAATCGACAACGATCAGGCCGATGCCGAGAAAGAAGAAGATCATCAGGTATCCGATTATTCTTGGATCAAAATCACGCATGCTCTTTAACCCGCACTTTCAAAGTGCTTCTACATAATTGTACCAAATGATTTTACCAGGGCGGGCAATAATTCTGTTCTGGCGGTGACAGGCACCCCGATTTCGCCTATCAATATTTGTAATAAAGTGAAGTTTATGGTCAGGCGAAATCGGTGTGCCAGTCCCCGCTGAATGTTCGTCACTGCAAAATATGAACAGCCTATCCGCAGCTTATTAAGTAATTTTGGGGGAAATCCCGGTTCGGGTTTACGTCCCCGCATCCCGACCCACTGTGATCGATTCTTGTTCGGCAATGACCTCGAGATACTCCTGGTACTTCGCGACCGTGGACTCATCGCGCGTTTCCCTCGCAACCTCAATAATTTTCCACGCATGAGCGCGGGCGTTTCCGAAATCGTTCCGGGCGATAAGCTCATCTATCTCGGTATCATTTCCATTTTTCCTGTGAATCTGGGGAGAAACCTTAAAATCATGAAGCTTGACCTCTTTTGCTCTGGCCTGCTCTTTCAAAAGGACACGGACCAGACTCACAGGTCCACCGGCGAGCAGACGTTCCCAGAAGGTCTGCTTACGGGCGCCGGTCACAGAATTCGAGAGCGTGATGTGGTACAACCAGATAAGGACAGGCCCAACGACAGGAAGGAGGAAGGCAATGGCGAACCAGAGGAGTGATTTGCCGTATGAGCGGCCCATTAGTTCGCCCAAAATCACCGAAATAACGCCATGCAGAGCCAATGCGCTAAGTATGATCAGCCATTTGAACTGATGCAGAGGCATCGAAAGATACTCGATGTCGGGTCCCCCCCCGGGAGCCTGAAAATCAAGAATATTTATGAAAAAGTTGAACATTCGTAAAATCCGGACCTGCGGTCGCGGTCATGCGGCCGCTTTGTAAATTTCAGCGACCATGACCATCAATCCCGCCAGGACGATAATCCATAATAGTTTCTGCCTGAGACCATGTCCTTTATTTAATTCCGCCATATATGCCGGCAAAAAAAAATACTGCCAGTCCAAGGGGTATCAGCAGCAAATTCGGGTATGGGACACCGCTGCCGGCCCGTAATCGCATGACTAAAGCTATTGCGAAAAATACCCAGCCCAGTATGAGCAGTAATAATGGAGATATCGTATGATAAAGCCGAACCATCAAATACCACTGTCCACGTAACCTGCATCACCCACGTCACTGCCTGGCCAGCAGCCTTTAACTTACCACAACCTGGATAATTTCGCTATCGAAATCATGACTGTATTTTAAGACTGATATGCTGTTATGATGTGGACATGACAAGCGTTATTTTCGATATGGACGGAGTTTTGTATCGCGGGTCGGAGCCGCTTCCCGGCGCTCCCGAATGTATTGAAACCCTCAGAAAAGCCGGTTATAAGACGGGTTTCCTCACCAACAACTCGGGACGTAGCCTCGAGGAGCGCATCGAGCTGCTAAAATCATTCGGAATCAGTGCCGAGGTAAGTGAGATGATGACAAGCGGGGAGGCAACCGCCCGTTATCTAAATTCGAAAGGTTACAAAGGATCGAGAGTTTATGTGGTCGGGAAGGACGGGCTTGTCGATACGTTAAAAAAAGCCGGATTCGTGATCGATACCGATGATGAGGGACCCGGGTGCGATTTAGTTGTTGTCGGATGGGCAAGGAATATCAATTTCGAAAAAATTGCCCGTGCTCAGTATGAAATTTTCATTAACAAGGCCGGATTTTTCGCGACCAATGTGGACCCGATGTTCCCGTCAAGCGGAGGGAAAGTGCTTCCCGGCGCGGGATCCATGGTGGCGGCTATCGCGACCGCGTCCCAATCGACACCGGAGGTCATCGGCAAACCGAAAACGATCAGCCTTAAGTACCTATTGATGGAACTTGGGGTCGATCGGGAACCTCCCGAATCGGTCTGGATGGTCGGCGATCGTTTGGACAGCGACATCGCGTGCGGAAATTCGTACGGGGCGAATACAGTATTGGTAACGACGGGAATATCGACAAGGGAAATGGGCGAAAAAGCCGTTGGGATGGAGCATCCGGAATTTATCATAGATTCGTTGAGTGAGTTACCGACGTTGATTTTGGAAAAGTTCACCGGAAAGTAATCCACACGGAGCCTATTTTTTATCGGCCTCCTTTGATATAATCAACTTTGAGTACTTCCGAGGAGACCGAATGGAACAGTCAGTTCAAAAACAACTCGAATTGATACGCCGCAACACTGTGGAGTTGATCCCTGAGGAGGAACTCGCGCGGAAAATTGAAAAGGCGATAAAAACCAATACTCCCCTCAATGTAAAACTGGGCCTCGACCCAAACCGTCCCGACATTCATGTCGGACACACAGTTGTGTTGCAGAAACTGAGGGACTTTCAGGACCTCGGACACCACATCATACTCATTGTCGGCGATTTCACCGGCTTCATCGGGGACCCGTCCGGACGTGACAGCGAGCGCGCTTTCATCGACTGGGACATGATCCAGAAAAACGCGCAGACGTATTTCGAACAGGCATCAAAAATCATAGACTATGAGAAGGCGGAGGTAAGGTATAACTCGGAGTGGCTTCTTCCATTGAATTTCAGGGATGTCCTGCAACTGGCGAGGTCGTTCACGGTTCACAGGATGCTCGAAAGAGATGACTTCGAGACGAGATACAAAGAGGGGACGCCCATCTCGATCATGGAATTCCTTTACCCGCTCGCGCAGGCGTACGACTCGGTCGCGATAAAGGCGGACATCGAGCTGGGCGGGACGGATCAAAGGTTCAACCTGATGGTTGGAAGGACAATACAGGAAAGGTACGGTCAGGAGCCCCAATGCTGCGTAATTATGCCGCTCCTCGAGGGCACCGACGGGATTCGCAAGATGTCGAAGAGCCTGGACAACTATATCGGCGTCACGGACGAACCGCACGACATGTACGGGAAAGTGATGCGCATTCCGGATCAACTGATCGGAAAATGGAACGAGCTTGTGCTTCTCGCAACTCATGAAGACCGTGAGAAGCTCGACAGAGCTATCGCGGATGGCAGCATTCATCCGATGAAGGCGAAAAAGTCGCTTGCGTACGATATTGTGAGGAGGTTTTACGGAAAGACTGAGGCGGATAGCGCGCAGGAGCATTTTGTGAAGGTGTTTTCAGAGCGGGAACTTCCTCCCGAGGACATGATAGAGGAATTCAGGATTACCGATGACCTCATCTGCGAAGACGGCGGGGTGAGAATTATCGACATCCTGGCGTCGGCGGGACTCGCACAGTCGAAAAGCGAGGCTCGGAGGTCGATCAAAGGCGGCGGGGTGTACTGGAAGGCCGAAAATTGCGATGAAGGTAAAATAAAAGACGAACTCGCAATCCTGCCCTGCCCTGTAAATGGAATCTTAAGAGTCGGAAAACGACGAGTTATCAGGCTCGTACAGGAATAAATCAGAAATAAATGTAGTATAATGTGCCTGAAAGTTGTGGAAACTCACCTGTCAGGAGGTAGAGATGACTACTTTCAGATTTACAGGATTTATCGCACCGATATTTGCGTTTATCCTCGTCGGGTGCTCAGGGGGATCCGAAATTCCGTCATCCCCAAGCCCTAACAATCAAAATCAAAATTCCACAGCACCCGGGAATGACACGCGAGATCATATCCCATGGGGATTCTGGACGATAACAATCGATGAAGATGCCCAATCGATCGTAATAATCCCCGACCGTAATACGGAAATACATTTCAATGTGGTTGGAGCGCTGCTGCCGCCGAAATGTACGGACTGTCTTACTGTTACTGTCAACTCGTACAGCCCGACAACCAAGATTCTCGATGTCGATGTAACGTTGAAGAATCCCACCTTACTCGACGGTCGGGATGTGAGGGGAATACTTTACACGGACGATCTCGGGAGGGTTCTATTATATCCCGATGACTGGACCGGATTGTGGGACATCACCGGTGGCGAGGAAATCAATCCATTCAGGGCTTTCGCGAAGGAGACGCCGTCGAGGATTTTCGCCGCGGGGGAATCGCACACTGAAAATTTCATCATCAACATGACACACTGGGGGCCGGTACATTTCGCCGTGGACGCGTCATGGCCGGAAAATTGCGAGGAGCCTTTTGAGATATCCGAATTCACACAGGATTATTTCCCGTCAAATCCCGGCTATTCTGCGACGTTGTCGGTTGTTGTACAAGATTGGATGGATGATACCGACGAAGTTACGATATCAGTCCCCGGAATCGCAGGCGTCGATCCGGTCGCGTTTACGCACGGTATCAATGACACATGGACTGTTGAAATTACGAATGTCATGGATGCGCAAACGGGAGATTATGAAGGGATTATCTCCGCAAGCTCGGAGTTAGACGGGTTACTCGCGCTGTTCGATGAGGTTACCGTAAAACTTGGCGAGCCGCATACCGACCTCGATATCCAGACCTTAACACCACAGTCGCTTAATTTCACTCCATATTCTTTAGCGATGAATGAGGGTTACCTTTATACATGGGGTGACATTAACGGAATCCATGTCTGGGACCTCGCGGATCCATCCAGTCCTGAATGGGCTGGAAAGCTGCCCTTTAAAGGGGATTATGGAATATTCAAAATTGAAAATGGAATTGCGTACATTTCCAATGGCGGAATGCTGGATATTTATGAAGTTACCTCGCCCGGTAATTTTACGTATCTAGACTCGATCGGGCCGTTTATTGCCAACTACATTGGTTTCAAAGATGGGTACTTATGCTTTGTAACGGGAGGGGCTCTGGAGGTCTGGGATATAGACCCTTATAACGAAGCCCATTTAGCGGCAACGGTCGACCTCCAATTTGACAGCTATGCAATCGCACGAAATGTGACCGTGGGTGAGGGTATGGCGTACATCCAGATTGGGAATGCCGTTTACGATACCGGAGGATTGAAAATTGTTTCAATCGATCCGCCGGAATCCGCGCACCTTGTTGAAACAATCTCGTTCACTGGCGATACTCACAATGTGGCGATAGGTAACGGTGTAGCGGTTCTCACATATTCCATATATGTCGGGTACTATTCGAGTTTTCCACAGATTGGGATTTACGATTCGCAAACCGGGACAACGTTAAAAACCATCAGTGCCGCACAATATGTAACCAACGTCGAGATAATCGATGGATATGCTTATGTCCATGGTGCATCTCTGAATCCTGAGGAAGGGGACGTCGGTGTGATCGACCTTTCAGACCCGCCAAACGCAGAGATCATATATAACCTCGACTGCGGACACTTTTTAGATATGGTTCGTAATGGAAATTATCTTTACGCTGCTGTCTGGGATGAAGGACTTCGTGTAATCGACTATCTGCCTCCCGGAGAAGCGACGCTTGTGAATGTAAGACCGTCTCCGAGACCAAACGAATTAGCTGCGGGCGACGGAATTGTCATAGCCGGAAATGAGACAATAGCCGCATTCGCCGATGTTTCGACACCCTCCGCGGCCAGGTTTGCAGGTCAGGTCAACTCGAACTACGACGAATTTTTCATGGGCTTCGCTGTCGACGGCAATTTCGCATACCTAACAACAAGGAAGACAGGCGGTTCCGGATACCTCTACATTGTGGATGTAACAAATCCGGATCAACCTGGTGTTGTCAATGTTGTAACTACTTTAGATGTCAACAACGCGATCGATGTCGCCAACGGTTACGCATGCATAGTGGGGAATAACCAGTTCGAGATACTGGATATCGATCCTCCGGAAACGGCATTCACAGCAGGTTCCGGAGAATTGGACGATAGCGGTGTCGATGTTGTGATACAAAATTCCTACGCCTATGTCGCGGTCAGTGGCTCCGAATTGGGGGGACTAAGCATCATCGATTTTTCGGTTCCGGAAACTCCCATTATCGTCAAGAAAATCGTAAACGAGCCGGATGATCCCACTTACGTCACTCAATGTGTTGATGTATACGGGAACTACGCTTACACCGGAGTCTATTACGGAGCTTACAAGATCATAAAGATTATCGATATTTCGAATCCGCCTGAGGCCTTCGTTACAGCCACGCTGCTGCCCAATTTCAGACCCGAGCATCTCAGTTACGGCAACGGCTACCTGGTAATTGAATCGGCGCTATACCTTGGCCCAAACGGATTATTTTTTGTCGATGTAACCACACCGGAGGAACCGATATATGACGGGTTCTTTGAGGTTGAACATGACATAAGCGATCTTGAAGTCGATGGGTCATATGCCTACACCATCGGTATGTCGGGTCTGGATATTTTCAAGCTCTGGTGATATTTTCAGTTATGGAGCGTATCAATTATCTGATTGCCGAAGCGCTGCGAATTCATTCATCCGCCTGAGATATCCAGGATTATATCGGCCACTCGCAACGCGCCTCTTCCGTCGAACAAGATTTCCCCCCTCTGAGCCATCAGATGTCGATGCGTGTGGTTCTCGATAATCCCGGCAAGCGATTCGAGAATCGAAATCCTGTCGGTTTTTTCCGGTGTGACAACAACGTCCTTTTCCTTCAATATTCCGGCCACCACTTTCTCGAAATCGTTCTGCGGGATCGATAAAACGGGACGTCCCACCGCAAGAGCTTCATAAACGGTCGTCCCGGCGTTTGTTATAACAAGGTCGGATTCCGCGAGATGCTTCAGGAATTCGCCTCTCGAAATATTTTTTCCGTCGAAATAACGCACACTGATCGGGTACTTCCCCTCGAGCTCGCGTTTATCATAATCGCTTGCGGGACCGAGAATAACGCGCCAGTCGATCGAGGGCATATTGCATGCGCGGACAGCGTCAAGGACAAGTTCCGTAAGCCTTGACGGGTCCGCGCCGCCCATGGTCACTGTCGCGGTTTTCACCTGCAACGACGGTTCCGGCGCGGATTCGCGGAGGTCGAGAATTTCGAGCGGAAGAATAACGTAATCAGGACCGTTAAAGCACGAGTATTCCGGCATCGCGTTCGCGTGATGCTGGAGTTGGCGAATTGTCGGGGCGATGACACGGTCGCCGCACGCAAGCTGAAAATTGTGCTCGTGAAGGCTCACGTGCGCGTACGGGTAAATGATTGCCAGGTATTCCTGCATGCGCCCCCTCAAATCGATGTCCACAACGACCGCCCTGGGTTTCACATGCCTGAGTATCCCCTTGACCACAACGCTTTCGTCGGCGTCCTGCTGAATCCAGATCACTTTATCTTTGAAATCTGAGTTATCAAACGCGTTATGCGCACCGTCGAAATTTCTGGATACAAATATAATCCCGGTCTCGAAATTTTTCTCGAGGCTGATTTTCTGCAGGGCTTTCGCTACCTCCATGCAGCGCATGATGTGGCCGAGTCCGAGCTCATGCGACCCGTCGACACGAAAGAGTATCACCCTTTTACTCATCTATTTGCTCACCGATCGCCTTTTTCACGCGATTGAGTTTTTCGTATTCGATTTCATCCACCGGCTGATACCTGATACGTCCCGTGCCGTCCGCGAAACCGATCGCCATCGACGGGTTGTCTATCGAATCGAGGACAATCGTGCCCGGAGAGCCTATCACACCGCCTGCGACCACGGGTATTCCATCGATTTCGCCCTTGCCCATCACCCTTGTCACAAGATCATGCGATTGTATCAGGCTGAATAACATACCCGCCATCGCGGCGCGGTTGTCGACCCGCAGAAGCTCGAAATCCCTGTCTCCCGCATGACGCGCGGCTTCCGGAGTAATGGTCCCGATCCCGGCGTCGACGATCAGTACCGATTTTTCGCAATACGCGAGCTGCTCGATAGTGATTACCTGCGAATAAATTGCGGCCCCGATGATTATGTCGGCGTTTTTATATTCCTCGTTCAGCCGCGCCTGCTCCTCGGGAGTGACCGCGCTGTCGTGAAAATGAATCGCGATTCGACCGCAGATTCCGGCAAGGTCGATAGATAACCGAGCAAGGAACATATCCTCGACATGTTCAAGTCCAACCAGAACAATATTTTTATGCAGGAGGTCCGGAATTCTCGCCAGAAGCATGTATCGGACACTCTCGATCCAGACTGAGAGGTCGGAGTACGGGAGCAGGATGGATTTTTTTGGTTTCGACTTGCCTGCGACAAATTCCGATATATCGAACTGAAGCGCGGTATCGCAGACGATGTAATCGACCCGGCCGTCGAGAGATTTGACACATTCGGTAAACGCCTCTTTCGAAGCGACTTCCGCGTTGCCGTACACAAGGCCGTCGCATTCGCGGGTGATGTGCGGAACCAGATCGTCATCGGTTTCTTCGGGAAAAGCCGTCAGTGTAAACGCGCTGACATAACCGCGTTTGAACGCATGCTGCTCGATATTTTTCGCAAGTTTGTCTATCTCATCACGGCTCATTTCTCATCTCCATCTTCATCATCGAACCTGACAGCATGCGGGAAGCGGAAACGTTTCGGACGTTTCGCGAGTTCCTGCGCAAGGTCCATGATCAACTCCTCGTCCGGACCGACCATGTCCGCCTCCCCTACCCTCATGATTAATTCCCTCAGGTCAACACCGGTCTCATCCGCGGCTTTTTTAACTTTCGGAAGGTAGCTCGAATGGAATTTACCCGCGCCTGTCGCGACATCTACATCGTCCACGCCTTTCTGCGCGGGCATGAGCGGCACGACAAGCTCCTCCCCGATGGACAATGTCCGCAGAAGGTCGATCCCTGTCGGATCGCCGACCTTTTCAAGAAGCGTCACGAGAATTTCGGTCTGGGCATTACCCGCGCTCCGACCCATCCCGCGAAGGCTGACATCGAGAATTCTCGCGCCCGCTTTTCTGACCGCAAGGCAGTTGGCGATAGCGAGCTGAAAATTGTTGTGCCCGTGAAATCCGAGCGGGATGTCAATTTTGTCGAGCGCTTTTTCGGTGTACTCAGCGACCTCATCGGGAAGCATGCCTCCCGCGGAGTCGACGAGCACCACGAAATCTGTCCCGAACGATTCGACATCACGGCACGTTTCAGCGAATGTGTCCGAGTTGACCGCGTACGATTTCATCAGATTAACGCTGACCATCAGTCCGAGCGATTTCGCGTACGCTATTGCCGTTTCGGTCGATTTGTATTCGGTGATATTCGCTCCGATCCTGATGAAATCGAGCCCGGCGTCACGAGCTGAGTCAATGTGACGCGCTTCGCCGATTCCCGGGATGAAGAAAACTCCGATGATCGCGTCGGTACCGCCGACAGCCTTTTTCGCCGCGCGGATGTAGTCGATGTTCGTCTCTTTCGACTCGCCGAAACCCTTCTCGCTCGCGCCGAGGCCGATTCCGTGCCCGACCTCAATCCACTTGAAACCCGCACCGACAAGCGCGCGTGTGATTTTTTCGGTGTCGTCGACCGTAAATTGATAGTCGATGGCGTACGAGCCGTCACGGAGCGTGCATTCGAGGAGTTTTACCGGGCCGTATTTTTCGAGTCTGTCTGCCACGTGTTGCTGTCGGATTATGACGACTTAAGGTAACGAAATTTGGGGACAGGCACAAATTCGGCATGGAAGATCGCAGCACTATTCAAGTTTATTGATGCCGAATTTTTGCCAGTCCCCAAATTTCTCAGTCTATTCATTTTGTTAGAGTTCTTTAAGGTAATGAGAAATTATTTTCTCAAGGATGTCAATGTCCCGAGCCGGAAATCCATCGGTGAGCCAGAGGTTGATGATCCTTGTCCCGGCGAATTCGGCGTTCGGACATCCTGGAGTTTCGACCAAATCAGGAGCCAGCCAGTGAAGCGGGAGATACAGATTCGACGCATGAATACCGCGGGGTGTCGCATGCCGGATTTTTTCTGTCAATTCCTGAGTCTGAATACCTGACAATTTCTCAGCGATGAATGAAAATCTGAACGGGACACATTGGTCGGGATAATTGAGAAGGCGAATCCCATCAAAATTCAGGCGTGACTCATACAGCCTGACACCGTCGAGTCTGCTGACAGTATTTTCGGGAAAATACTCAAAGCTATCTCGTATGCTCAATGCTTCACTATCGGAAATCGAGTAGTAATATATTTCAGGATGCAGGTTGTAAATTTTCGACCACTCCGATGCAGCATCGGGATTGTCCTTTCGCGCATCGTTAAAAAAATTTGTCGAAAGATCGCGGATTACTTTCGATTTTTCGCTAATATCATTAGGACGGTCGGGTAAATTCACTGCCTTTTGATTTAAAGCGCGGGCTAAATCGGGATCGTGGGTGAGAATAGCGCCTCCACCGACAGTGTCAAGGATTTTTCCGCCTGCGAAACTGAGGATGCTTGCCTTACCGAACGTTCCGAGCGGTCGATTGCTTTCTACTAAAACTCCCCCAACCGCTTGTGCTGCGTCTTCGATAAGAATGGCATTGTTTTCATCGCAGATTTTTTCAAGCTCTTCAATCCGGCATGGAATCCCAAAAATGTGAACCCCAAGGACAATATCGCCGGGTCTGATTATCCTTTTGACTTCCCCCGGTTCGATATTGAGGTTCGAATCGACATCGACGATAACCGGCTGAAGTCCGGATAATAGAACTGTCGCGAGGAGAGACGGACAACCGATCGCGGGGAGTATCACACGTCCGGTTTTTTTACCGAGGATTTCATACAGGAGCATCAGCGCGGTCGCGCCGCGTCCGGTAAGAATAACTTTCCGGGAGTTGAACCATCCAATGGATTCAATCATAATTCGGGGACAGGCACCAATTCGGCTGTAGTGGAGTGACGTTTGTTCAGACTTGCGAGTGCCGAATTGTTGCCAGTCCCCGAATTATGATAGTCCCCGAATTATGACAGTTACCGTGCCGGGTGTCCTTCCATCTTATATAACTGCTCCCCATCGGTCATGTCGGATGCCAGGTCGTCCCAAACCATAATTATCGAGCCGTCATCGGCCATCGCGCCGGTAATCGTCTCCGGACTCGCGACACCCGGCAGCGCGACTTTCGGCGCCGAAAAAATCTGTCCGCCGTCATTCGAAAACACATACCGAATCGCGGGTCCATCCGCCTCGGTGTCGGCGGTCGCGATAAAGACATTGCCTCCGTTCGCGATGAGCAAAGGCGACCTGGCCAGCGCGACCTCGCTCGTGAAGATCGCGACCGGCACTGTGAAATTCTCGCCGTCATCGTCGCTTCTGGAATAATAAAGCGTGGTCATGTCGGGATTTTCCTCGGTGTAGATCAGGTGAATCACGCGGTCGCGGTCTTTTACAGCCCTTTCCATGCGGAAGAAACTGGATAAATTAGTAATTTTAAGATCGTCGAACAGATATTTTCTGAGAAACGACCTGCCGCTGTCGGTGCTCCTGAGAAACGCGATACGTCCGCTGTCTGTGTCGCTCTCGCGCTCGAAATAGGCGAGGCAGTTAAGCCCCTTCTCCCCGGAAACACCCTGGAGGTGGAACGGATTCCCCTGCGGGACATCCAGCGTCTGCTCGTCCTCCGCGCTGAAATTGTAATTGCCGACAAGCTCCCAGTCGCTCCGCGGATGAATAAAGAAAAAAGCGTTCGTCCTGCCGTTGTCGTCGAGCACAACCGGCCATCGAGCCTCGTTACGCCGGTTCCATTGTTCGGGACGGGTGAAATTATCGTCGTTGCCGGATTTTATTCGATACCAGAGCGTCCCTCCGGTCGCCTTGATGTTGACCCAGTACGCCACCAGACGTCCCGGTAACGGCGCGAGATGTCCACCGCCAGCCTTTGTGCCCTCATGTTCGCTCAGGAGGGACGATTTCGCGATCTCGCCATTTTGAAACATCATGTACTGGATTCGCTGACTGCCCCCGTCGTTGAAAAGGTATGTGAGATGCATTGTCCTCAAATGCGCATCAGCCACAAGACAGGGCAGGTCGATCATGCCGGGATCCGTGAAAGTTTCAACAGTCCCGAACACGTACCCGATATCGGATGTATCCTCGACACGGGGCGGTGCGGACTCAGTTTCCGGTTTGCATCCCGCTGATACTGCGACAGCGGCTATCGCCACGAGAATCAGCGCAATTCCTTTTTTCCAATTTTTCATGGCACAGATGATACCATCCTTGAGAAACTCAAGCCAGACCCATGCCATAGGCTTCCAGTTGTCGTCTCTTACGACCAGTGCGGCGGGGCGATGATGAGCCGGTTTATCCCGAACCATTCGACGATAAAAATGACCACTGAAATTATCAGATGCTTGAGCTGGTCGGGGAAAAAGTGACGGTTCATCCAGATTAAGGAGCAGAGCAGCACCGTGGGGTAGCCGAACGCCTGGATGCGGTAATAGATTACGGGAATATTGACAACCGTGAACGGGGTTTCCGAGAAATAGAGCCAGAAGAAGAAAAGCTGGATGCCGAAGAACACGATGTGCAAGAGGATGTACGATGGCCAGTTGTCGTGAGAGTAATCAAGTCTGCCGCGTTTCATATTTCAGCGCCTCCTGAAATTTTATAATAAGACAACGTAAAGAGCGAATTAGCTCAAGGAAGATAGATTTTATGCGGGTAAAATGAAAATGGGGACTGGCAACGACCTTGCACGAGTAGTGATCTTGACGCTTTAAAAAAATTAGAACGGCAAGGTCGGTGCCTGTACCCATTTTCCAATCTTTATATCAGCACGGGTACAGGCACCGATTTTGCTTACGTAGATTTTAGCAATGGCGGCAATTGGCAGCAGAGCAAAATCGTTGCCAGTCCCCGTGCTTCAGTCACACAATCCATTTTCCGGCATTTGGCACTTGACAAAGCCTGAAATACACTGTATATTGTAATTGAGATTCAATCTCAAATAGGCAATGATCAGGCAGTAAGCAATTGACATATAACTTTCGAAGTCCTTTGAGTCCTTTTAGCTCTTTTATCTCTTATAAAGGAAGGTGATTACGGACATAGATGATACGCAAACATAACGACAAGAAGCCCGGTGCGGCCTGCCCCCTCACCCTGTCCGAAGCGCCACTAAGCGTCCCGCTTAGGGTTACCGGAATCGAATCCGGACGGCAGGCTCAGTCCCGACTCGCATCGATGGGAATTATCCCCGGTGAGGTGCTTCGGGTACTGTGTCGAGATAACGGTGGTCCGCTCCTCATAGACGTGAAGGGCACGCGGGTCGCACTGGGCAGAGGGATCAGTTCGAAGGTAATGGTAAAAAGCGATAACGGGTCGTTGAACGAATGACTGAGCGATAAACTAAGGGAGTTCTCACGCAAAAGCGTGGTTTTTTTATGCCCTCATGAAAGATACGGTAAAAATAGCACTGGCGGGAAATCCGAATTCCGGCAAGACCACCATTTTCAACAGGATCACCGGCACGCATCAGCATGTCGGGAACTATCCGGGCGTGACGGTGGACATCAAGGAAGGCCGCAGGAACTTCAACGGCACCGTCGTCCGGCTTATCGATCTCCCGGGCACGTACAGCCTGACAGCGTTATCCGAAGAGGAGCTTGTCGCGCGGGATTATCTCTTAAACAATAAACCCGACGCGGTCATCGACATCCTCGACTCGTCCACAATCGAGCGGCAGATGTATCTCGCCGTGCAGCTTATCGAGCTCGGCATTCCGCTTGTGCTAGGGCTCAACATGTCCGACATGGCCAAGCGCGCGGGGATAAAATTCGATCTGGATCTTCTCTCACGCCTTCTCGGGACGCCGATTGTAAGGACGGTCGGCACGTCCGGAGAGGGGATCGACGAGCTTCTTGCGACTGCGATCAAGGTCGCGAACGGTGAAATTTCTTATGATAAACCAAAATTCAGTTACGGCCGCGAGCTCGACAATGAAATAGACAACCTCACGTGCGAGCTTGAGCGCGCGGGATGCGTGCCTTTCAGCGGGGTCCCGACAAGATGGGTCGCGATAAAACTGCTCGAGGACGACAGCAGGGTCATTGAAAAATTTGATGGTGCGGGCGGACTTCCGGAACCGGTAGCGGCATCCCTTCGCAACGCCGTAAACCGACTCGGAACGCTTTACAACGATCCTCCCGACATGCTCATCGCCGAGGCTCGTTACGGTATAATCTCCGGAGCGGCTTCCGAGACGGTCACCCGGACAATAGAGCACCGTCACGACATCTCCGACCGAATCGATTCCTTTCTGATCAGTCCGATTCTTGGACTCCCGATTTTCCTTGCCATGATGTACATCGTGTTCTACCTGACCTTCAGGATCGGGGAGCCTTTGATGGGCCTTCTGGAAAATACATTTGCATTGCTCGGGACAGCGGTGTCGGGATTATGGCCGGAAGGATCGGAAAGCGCGCTGAGATCGCTGGCGGTTGACGGGATCATCAACGGTGTTGGCGGCGTTCTGGTGTTTCTGCCGAACATACTCTTGCTGTTCCTCGCGATTGCTTTCCTCGAGGACAGCGGTTACATGGCCCGCGCCGCTTTTATCATGGACCGCATGATGCACAAGATCGGCCTGCACGGAAAGAGCTTCATACCTATGCTGATCGGGTTCGGATGCTCGGTGCCGGCAATCATGGGCACGCGCATCCTTGAAAATAAACGCGACCGGTTTGTCACCATTCTCGTAATCCCGCTAATGAGCTGCGGCGCGAGGCTCCCGATATACGCGCTGATTATTCCCGCGTTTTTCCCATCCCAGTTGCAGGGTCCGATACTGTGGATTATTTACCTGATCGGGATAATCCTGGCCGTGCTTCTTACCAAGCTGCTTCGCGCAACAATGTTCAAGGGCGAGAGCACTCCGTTTGTGATGGAACTCCCGCCGTACAGGGTTCCCACGCTGCAGACGCTATTCATTCACGCATGGGAACGCGGTTACCTATATCTCCGCAAGGCAGGAACGGTGATACTGGCGATATCCATTATTCTATGGACCGCGACAAGCTATCCAAAACCGTCGCATTATTCGATGGATTACGAGAAGGCTCTCGGCGATGCGCGGCAGGAATATGAACTGGCCATTATGGACATGAACCGCGTGGTCGGCTTGACAGATGAATCACGGGAGCTGGTTAATAGTCTCACATTGCTTTCGGAGAATGAATTTCCCATCACAGGTGAGACCGGGAACGAAAAAGTCGATGAGTTTACGGTCCTTGCGGCAGAGATCAACGCTCTTGATACCGGGTTCAAGTCGTCGATCGCGCAAAACAATGTCAATGAAGGATCGACTGAATATCTATTGTTTAAAAACGAATACAAACAGAACCTCGATGACCTGCAAATTTCATCAACGGAAATTTTCCCGTATGCGCTGGACTACACGTTGAATGTTTATCCGGAATATGCCCGCAAAACTGAAGAGATACTCGTCAGCAGGACCAATGAAAATCTCGGACATTCGGTCATGGGCCGTATTGCGAAGGTCATGGTTCCGATTCTGAGGCCGATGGGATTCGACTGGAAGATTGGGGCAGCGTTCCTCGGGGCGCTTGCGGCAAAAGAGGTGTTCGTGGCGCAGATGGGGATCGTTTACTCCATCGGAGATACAAGCGGGGACACGGAATCGCTCCGCGCCAAGCTTCAGGAGAGTTATTCTCCGCTCACCGGATTCTGCATATTGCTATTTGCGCTGATAACCGCGCCGTGTGTCGCGACGATCGCTGTTACGAGGGCGGAGACGAGGTCGGGGAAGATGGCGCTGCTGCAATTCGCGGGACTCACGGCGCTGGCATGGATCGTAACTGTCCTGGTCTACCAGGCCGGAAGCTCATTGGGGATAGGAGTCTGAAAGATGAACATAGAAACAATTATAATAATACTGGTGGTCGCGGGAGCCGCGATATACGCGGGACGCGACCTCTACAAGAGCTCGCGCGGCACAGATTCACACTGCGGCGACGGGTGCTCGTCGTGCCCGATGGCTGACATGAACAAGCCTTCCGGAAACGGGAACGTTACGTGTCACACAGATGAAAAGGGTCCGAAATAAAAAAAAAACGCAACCAGGCACGTTTGCGAGCAAATCCGGATTTGCGGAATAGGCTGCTAGTCGGCAAGGATCACTAACGTGTCCTCATATGGATTTTCCCGGACCCCGACGAGAAGGCTGTATTTCGCTCCGAATAATACGTAAACAGGATAACCGTCCACTTCACGGGTCCATCGAAGCGACCCGTCAAACCCCAGACATCGGACGCTTCCGTCGCTGCTCGCGAAAAAGACACTTCCGGAATTGTCGACAATCGGTCCGCCCGTTATCCCGTTGTCGAATTTCTTGAACCACTTTACTCCTCCATCGGGATTTACGGCAATAATGCGCGACGTCCCGCCGGTTTGTCCGGGGACGCTCTCAGCGACATAGATTGTCCCGTCAGGAGCAACCGCGATCTGGCTCAGGAAGAAATCGCCGCCCTCGAAGTACCATCTCTGTTCCCCGTCTTCGGATAATGCGACAAGCAGGTTGTTAATGGTGTAATAGATCTGCGCGCGGTTCGGGTCTGCCGCGCTGCCATACGGCACCGCGTCCTCAATCAAAGGCGTATGTTCCCATTCGATTTCGCCGGTGTCCGCGTTAAGTCCCCAGAACTCGAAATTCGAAGGCGGCAATGTGTCAAGATCGACTTTCCCAACAATGATCCGGCCGTCGCCCGCGACTGTCGGCGGTCCGATAAACATCGACGGCGCTCCATCGATCCCAAATCGGACCCATGCAAATCCTCCGTTTTTATCAAATGCCTGGATACTCGCCGGTCCATGCACAAAACCATGACCGTCTTCGTCAATGTTCAGCATGCCGTATGTATAAGGTCCAATACTGTTCATGGGGGTAAAAAGAAGCTCGTACCCCCCGTCCTGATACAACCTGACGACACGACCCTGGATGTCGTTCCAGAGCAGCGAGCATCCGACAAGCATCGGTGACGCTTCCGGTTCGAACTGGGTGTTGGATACATCCGCGACCTGATTTCCTGAAGAATCGAACGCGAGAAGGTTAACGCCAACCGGATCAAGTTCCCGCGCGGCAAAAATACGGCCTTCGGGATCGACAACCGGCATGGCGTCGGAGTTGATATTTGGGATCTGCCACATTGTATCCGGGTTTAGCGGCCCGAGCGCATTTGTCGTGTTCGAGTTATATATATTTCCGCCGGGTTTCGGCCATGGCGCCAGCGGATTAAGAGCAAATCCCGAATCGCCTATGGGAGCTGTCATGGAAACCGGAACGCGTACGACAAAGAAACTTGTGAGGGGGTCGCTGCCGATGTATGACGAAACGTCGGTCTGATAATCGCCCTCCGCCGAGATCACGGAGACAAGAATCTGCTGGTCGAGATTGGAATCCGGCGTGATCCCCTCGAGGATAATACGATACGTAGCCCAGGGAGCATCGGGAGTCCAGTCAGAAACCAGTTCCGTATACCGTTTCCCAAGGAAGAGGGTCGGCGAAGTGATTTCGATCCCGGCGATCTGGTCTGCAATCGGGGTCCCTCCGATCAGAGCCTGCCAGTCTGAGATCCGGATCAACATTTCGAGGATTCCCCCGACACAACCATCGGTCGAAAGATATGCGGTATTTGTGGGCAATTGCACATCGAGGATGAACGGCTCCAACTGGTTCGCCTCAGGCGGGAAGCCGCCCGGCACGTCGATGTAGCCGCCCGGCTCATAATCGGGCGGGAATCCGTGCGACGCGTCCACAGCGTAATCGAATATGAAATCGGGATTTCCGCTGCCGTCACCGGGGAAAACCAACTCGTAGCGTCTGGTTTCGATACCGCTCGAAATAAATACAGCGCGCCCGATGGGATGTGTCAGGGGCACCGCGAGCACATGAGTGAGATCGTCATTCGGTTCGAGCGCCGCCGCAAAGACCTTGTAACCGCTGATAGTGGCAAATGGGGCTGTGGCGTATTCGATGGTCGCACATTTGCCCTGGGTGTAGCTGAAGATGGTGCCGTTGTCGGGGAATTCGATTGGATTCCACCACCGCGTCCAGCCGTCCGCGTTCAGAAGCCTCAGCCCGTTGGGACCGCCGGCCCATCTGCGCGAGTCGCCGGTTAAGTCAACCATATCCGCAGCGCCGAGCACAATGCCCTTCACATCGAACCCCGCGTAATAATGCAACGCCGGGAAGGGGTGCTTGATTGTCACGTTGAAATTAACCTTGTGGCCGATTATTTCGACTGCCGAAAATTTGATCAGCGAAACATTGTCCTCGGGTTCAAGGAATTTCAACGCGTTCAGGTGCCACTGCGACGACCTGAGAGGAACGGATTCCATCGTCATGCTGACAGTGTCGACCGTAACTCGGTCGAGGCCCAGAAGCGAGTGTCCGCGCGGTATTTCATACTGCGCGAATGCAGGATTGGAATTTTCGGTCAATTGGGAAGAAAGCGGGTCGGTCGAGGCGCCGTGAGCGCACGAAAACGCAAGCAGCATGGCTAGCGCCAGACAAATATACGCGCACCGTGACAAGCTCATGTCACCTCCGTACAGCATGAATGTCCTGCAAGGCTAATCTATCCTGCAATCCACAAAATCAGAACAATACGTGCTATGCTTATGCCCAAATTTTTCGAACTGCGATGCTATCGTGCAGGCAAAAAATCCATCTAAATGATAACCCATGGACACAAATAAAACAATAGCAAGTATACACTCACTGAAAACTTTGGACCGCTTCGACGATCTTATGAAACTGAATATGACCGTCCATACAGACCTGCCCGAACGGTTCTTCAGGCAGTACGTTCAGATGAACCCAGCCTCGAATAATCCGGCATTTCATCGATTCATCCTCCATGATGACAAAATCGTAGCGGGAACCAGCCTGATACAGCATAAAATCTACTGGCACGGCGCTGAAATCCCGGCGAGCGAGATAGGACTGGTCGGCACCCTCGAGGAGCATCGCAACAAGGGTTATTCCACCGCCCTTATGAACGACTGCCTCGACTCGATGCGCTCGGACGGCATCCCCATAAGCTTCCTCTGGGGTATTCCGGACTTTTACGAGCGATTCCACTACTATTATGGATACCCTAATCACTTCAGTGCATACATTTCGCTCCCGAAATCATGCACGGAGGACTTAAATAAAACTGGGAGAATCAGGAAGGCGACGTCGGAAGATTTGGAGGCGATAAAACGGATTTACCGGGAATATAACAAGGCGATGTCGGGATGGCAGATCAGATCGGATGAAATGTGGGATTATTATTTCGACCTGACGTCGCGGGATGAGAAACACGCCTGGTGGGTCGCGGGCGCTCCAGTGAAGGGGTACGCATTTGTCGGGGAGCCGGTAAAATCAGGGACATTTGCCTGCGGGGAACTGCCGGTCGTGCAGGAGATTGGTTTTATCGACTCGGACGAAGCATCCCTGATTGATTTAATACTCGGGTTGTTTCATGAACATCCCGAGATGGAAAAACTGGATTTTTATCATCACCCGAAAGCTCCGATCGGGGAATGGCTTTTCAGGAGAGGCGCGCAGGTGAGGTCGGCTGAGGACATTTGGAGGGGTTCATGGGCGGGAATGGTGCGCTTGATCGATACCGCAAAGCTGTTATCGTTGATGACCGGCAAATTCAACGAGAGGCTCGCGAATTCGAGGTTTTATAAGTATACAAGCGAAATTCCGATTGAAAGCGAGGTCGGAGGGGCGGTGATTTCGATCAGTGACGGGGAAGCTATAGTTCAAAATTCCGGGAAAGGTCCTGGAATACATATTCCCGCATGTGTTTTGACACCGATAGTGACGGGATATCATGGGTTTGAGAGGTATCGAAACGGACTTACAAATATTCCGAATGAAATAAAGGACATTTTAGCCGCGCTATTTCCTGGCGACAGAATCTTTATGCACCACCTGCTTTACATAGACGAAGAAAAATAATTTGTGGAGTGAAATTACTAAATCGACTCCAATCCCGATGCTACCAGCTCCAGTTCCTTCATCAATGCAGTCTTCTCATCCATCTCCGCGGCGACCTCAAACCCGTCAAACCACTTGCGGAATTGCGACCCGGTCACGCCCGGACCGTTCCTCCCCTGCACCAGAACACGGTCCTCGCCCTTCGGGTCTATCACAAATAATAATCCCTTAAGGTCGGTCGATTTGCCCATCAGCCAGTCGTTATAAATCGCGTACGACAAACCTTCCATGCTCCGAGTGATGTCGACTTTCCCGTCGGCGGCATCGACCCTCGGTTCAAGAGCTTTCCTGAGCTTGTCGCTGAGCAGGAGAACAGCGAGATCGATTTTTTTCACGCCGGCGATTTTGTCGAGCCGGTCACTTATTGCAGCGATAGAAGCCGAAGATACGTCATCGAGTATCGAATCCGGATCGACAATGACCCCGTCACGCAAAGGCGGCGGATGAAGCGGGTTTTCATCGTCCTTACGTTCATACCCGCAGTAGTAGCAGAAAATTTCGCCCTTCTCCCAGGTCTCCCCGCAAACCGGACACTTGAGATCTTCAACTTCAGGCTCGCTTATCGCGCGCTTGCTCATAAACCAGGTCATAAATTTCAATATCTGGAAGATCAGCCAATCTCTCATGCCGCGACCTCCTCTCCTGATTGATCAGCCGTCTCGACCCTCAGCCGCCCGGTTGTTTCCGTGACAGAATCCATTTTTGGCTTTTTTATTTTCGCCTTGAGCACGAGGGGACTCGCGAATCCCCTGATGCCATCGACCACCCCGACCTCGATAATTTCCTTAGCCCCAACCACAAGGTAGTTGTGGCTTTTCGGCGGAAGCGCGTAGCACACGCTCCACGTCTCGCCGCATGACGAGCATTTCCAGAGCCTTTCGCCCCATCCGAACGTGAAATGGGTCTGGATCTGTCCGACTCGTCCCTTGATTTTGCTCCCTTTTCCGGAGCAGTACGGGCATCTTGCTGATTCGCTCATATGGTTTGTCTCTCGCACCGACAATTATAATAATTGCGTTTGGCGGGGACTGGCACACCGATTTCGCCTGACGATAGACTTCACTTTTTTACATATTTGAACAGGCGAAATCGGGGTGCCTGTCACCGCCCGGATTATTATCGTCCGTTCATCATCGGTCTTCCACAGTGATGTAATTTCTGATCTCATCGAATCGGATCTCGCCAATCCCGTCAACCTTCATAATATCCTCTATCTTCTCGAATTTTCCGCTCGATTTTCGATAGTCGATTATTTTCTGCGCCAGCCCTTCTCCGATTCCGGGAAGTTCCTGTAGCTCGTAAATATTGGCGGTGTTGATGTTGACGATGTGAGGTCCCGAATCCGACGAGGAGCCTCCGGAGTCGCGCCAGATTCCCGAATACGGCTCATCGATGATCCTTGACCGCATTCCGGTAATATTGCTCTTACCGCTCGATCGATGAGGCTCAGGCTCGGTCATCTCGGGAATGATAATCCTCTGTCCGTCGATCACTCTCTCTCCGAGGTTGATCCCGCTGTGGTCGGCATTTTCCGAGAATCCGCCGGCAGCATCGACAGCGTCCTCTATTGTCGACATGGGCGGGAGGTAGACATTTCCCGGCGAATTCACCGCGCCCTCGACATCGACCACAATCCCGCCGGGAGTGTCCTTTCCGAGGTCCACCTCGACATTTCTATTCGAAAAATACTGCCAGCCTGCGTAGAGAAGCGCGACGATGAAAAAAAAGACGATGGCTATTCGCTCGTTACGTGTGAGTGAGACCCGCTCGTCGGATGGATTTTTCGGCGTTTTCGTCTTGTCGGCCATCGGGGATATATTAACCTGAATGGGGCAGAGTGACAATGCCCCGGCCACGTGAAAAGGCGGTAGAGGCTGCGTGCTGGCTGACAACAACGACCCGCCGAGATGCTTGTATATCGGCAACGCGTATTATCTGGATTATAACTACCAGAAAATCGCAAAGGTGGAGGTCCCGGAGTGGCAAGGAATTGCCACTTGTACGATTAAATTAGATTTACGCTTCGATTAAGCCTGCTTCGACTAGATTATCGTAAGCAGCTTCGACCTCATTACGGGGAAACTGGTCCATTTTTTCCTTCTTGATCTCAAAGAATTTTTCAATAACTTTACCTTTCCATGGCCCGCGAACGCCAGTAGCTTTGATCCACCTGAAGGCAAAGTCGAGGGTTGCTATTAATTCGAGTTTTACCGGTTCCAGAGGAACCATCGCCTGAACAACCTCGGTTACCTTGCTTCTATTATCCTCGAGAAATTTATTATGTTTCCCCATCAATTGGGATGCCATTTCCCCAATTCTATAATCAGAATATCTGCCTTGCTTTCCATTGTCTGAAATTATGTCTAATGCTTTTAAGATATCCGCATCATTGAGAATGTCCGCGCAGAACGGCCCGTGATGATGAAGATCGAAACGATAGTTCATCGACACGCCTTTCACTTTCAGAAAATAAAGAATTTTCTGAAGAGCTGTGCGCCCTAAATAGCCTTTCCCTTTATGTTTTTTGATGATCCTCTGAGCTTCATCAACTACCAAAACAAGGAGCGCTTGATCTTGAGTCTCGGGCATAAACGTAGGCATTATCGGCCTCCTAAAGCATCGTATTGGGTTTTGGCAAATTCTCGCATCTCGCCAAGCAAGCCCAGATCTGACGGGTTGATATTTGCATATATTCGTGAATAAACAAATATTTTATTGATTTTTCCAATAATATCACTAACTTTAGCAACCGCTTTTGGTAGACCAGCTTTTTCTTTAATCATGAGTTCATTCAAACCCCCTTCAACAGTATCATCAGGACCAAGTTGGTTATGTATTTTTACCGATTCTGGCTGGTCAGTTATAAAATCATAGCCAGGAAATTCTCCTCTCAGAGCACCATCTAAACCAGGAATAAGTTTCATGTCAGTCGCTTTAGCGTGGAATCCGGTATCAAAAACGCACCGATGGTGATTGCGATTAATGATTCTTCCAGCTTGTTCTTTAAAGTCTCCTGTTCCTGCGACAGCATCGTTCATTATTCGTACTATCATCTTCGAGTCATTCTCTTGAAGAATGTCATTACTAAGCCGCGCGATGACATTGCATCAATTTCCTGATAAAATAGAGGCATGAAAGGAACGAGGGATTTAAAGCAAATGGAGGCGCGGCGGAAACGCGGG
>Ga0214473_10000108_pt1 | contig 117280 bp, 95 predicted proteins | sample RVTome_7_FD_203509 | JGI IMG/M metagenome (GOLD analysis project Ga0214473, IMG submission 203509) | Soil microbial communities from uranium-contaminated site in the Upper Colorado River Basin, Wyoming, United States - RVT98D197 | ecosystem: Environmental > Terrestrial > Soil > Contaminated >...
GATACGCCTGGCATGTTCTTGCCACACGCAGTAGCTGCGGTCGAACAAGATGCCGCCTTCGCTACACCTTTGGTTGCGGCTGAGCGCACCGAAGCCGCGCCAAGTCCATCTGCGTTCATCTGCGGTTGCATTTCATTGCGGTGCGGCTTCCCACCACAATCTCGGATAGTCCTTCCCTTCGAGAATCCACCAGATGTCCTCCGTGCCGTTGGCCGTCTCGTCCACAAAGTCCCACCCGGCGTCGAGGAAGGTCTTGGCCGTCTGCATCTCGGCTGTGGTCCTGCCCTCGCCCCCCGCACTTATCGCCTGTCCTGAGGTCTGGGTGTCCCAGAAGCAGGCGGTCACAACACCATCATCTGCCGAGCCCACCAATCCGCCCACAGAACCATACTGACCGCCGCCCCTGACGGAGCCGTTGCTGAAGCAATGGCTAATAGCACCGTCATTGTACCCAACCAATCCACCGACCCACAAGCCGCCACTTATCGTGCCAGTACAGTAACAGGCGATCACTGTACCGCAATTGTACCCCACGAGCGCACCGACGACGGGTCCATCCAGGGGGCTAATCAGGTGCCTCATGTTAAGACGTATTTCGACATCCACAACTACATTGACATCCACGACTCCGACGTTCTTGATCTGGCCCGGCCCCGACAGCCCGCGAAACAACCCGACACAACGCGACTGACTTTCCACTGTCAGACCCGAGATCGTATGGCCGTTCCCATCGAAGACGCCGCTGAAACACGACCCATAAAGATCGGGCATGCCCACTGGGTTCCACTCCCAGTGGCAGTCGCCGATGACGTTGAAGGCGGGCCTGCCGTCCTTGCCGTCGAAAGCCGACAGGTCGATATTCGCCATGAGCTTGAAGTGCTTGTCCCAATCGCAGGGAAACAGGCCAATGGTGTTGAGGTCATCGGCCGTGCGAATCAGGTAGGGATCGGCTTGGCCGCCAGATCCTGCCAAGAAGTCCGCCAGTGCCGGCAGTGCCTTTCCGGGTTTGCCTTCCCAGGCAAGTCTCGGGTAATCGACGCCCTCATCAATTGTCCAAACTGCCGGCGTGCGCCCCCAGGCAAGGAATGAACTCCCCATGCGCATCTCGCCAGTCGTCTTGCCCGTGCCGCCGGCACTCGTGGTTTGGCCTGAGGTCTGGACGTCCCAGAAGCAATACATAACCTCGCCGCACTCGTTGCAGCCGAGCAGCCCTCCTCCTGCCCCATGTGCTGGTGCCCTCACGGCACATACTGAGTAGCAGTTGGATACTGTGCCGGGGTAGTCCATGTCCAAGAGGCCGATGGACCCATTTATGCCTGCAAGCCCCCCCACGCCTGAATTCCCTGCGACACTGCCGGCAGCGTAAGAATCCCTGATTGTCCCGACGTTCCACCCTACCAGCCCGCCGACATACTGAGTGCCGGTGACCGCACCGGCACTGTGGCATTTCGACACAGTCCCCCCTAACCGGCTGCCGTCCCGGGCCAGCGAACCCCCGTTGGCCCCCACCAGCCCGCCGACATACTGACCTGAACCGGCTATATTGACATCCGCGACCCCCAGGTTCTTGACTACGGCCCCCGATTTCAATAGCCCGAACAGGCCCAGGTAGTCCCTTCCCATGATCGTCAGATGCACGATCGTGTGGCCGTTGCCCTCAAAGGTGCCGGTGAACGCAGTCCCGTCAAACGAGTACCACTCGTTATTAGGATCGATGTCCGGCGCAATGACCGCCTTGTCGAAGACCTTGCGGCCGGGGAGGTTGGGGTCCAGGTCGATGTCGGCGGTCAGGATGAAGTGCTTGTCATGATCGTTGGGATCCTCGCCTAAGGCGATCAGATCGGCGGCCGTGGCAATCTGGTACGGGTCGTTAGGCTCTCCCGTACCGCCGCTGTATTTGGCGTGAGCAGGCAGCACAAACAGACACGTGATCAAGGTTAGAAATAGAGTTCTCATGGTCCATATCCTCCAATACTGAGGCAAACCGCAATCAGTTATGAAACCGCTGATGAACGCGGATAAACGCTGATAACAACCTACGCGATGCGATCTGGCAAGGGATTGTCCGACAAGTTCGTGAATTTCTCGCCGTCGTCATGTTTCGACCTCCTCCGGCCACCTTTTGGGGCCATAGAACAAGCGCCTCGCTTTTCAATTGCTCTACTGAACGAAACGGATTATACCGGATAAGACAGCAACTCCTCAGTTGCTGGTGGTTATTGTAGCAGATGGCTGCCATTTGCGTCAACTGCAAAACCAAAGAGACCTGTGTTCCTTTGGCCGCATTTCGCGTTTCCGGCTTCATTTCATATAATTTAAACGGAGGCTAAAAAGGTATGAATCGCCAGGAGCTGATTATCATGCTCACGGTCCTCGTGGTCGGGGTCTGTATCATCGTACTGATTTTGCTCAACGGGCTGTGAGAGCGGCGGTCCCGACACAGAAGCACAAAACCGCCTGTGCCAGGATACAGGTGAGCTACCGTTCGCGCGCCGACGCCCGCTTCCAACATCTGCGCACGAGCAAGCCAAGCCCTTTTTTCGACGCCGCAAAAGGACGTTTTCCAAATGACTCAACCCTATGATTCTCACAACCGCCACAGGCAGCCCCCCCTCCCATGAGGCCCTGTTTGCACTGTGAGCCGTGGTATCCTATAGTTTGTATAGGGGGGTAAGTGATGGCCATTGTCTCGGATATCGCCTTTTGGGTCCTTTTGATTCCCGCAGCGGTCACGTCCTGTTTCCTCGTCAAGCGATACAAAGAGCTGCGAAACTACACTTTTTGGGTCGAGCAGTCCCTTTTGCAGCATCGGCCCGAGACGTACATTCCCCCGTGGCGAAGACGGCAACGCGCCAAGGACATCTGTCGCAAGGGCCGACGGGGCACATACCAAGTGCAGACTTCAGCGGAATCGACTACCGAATCACGGCTCGAAATACCCTCACTCGGATAACGTCTCAGACATGAGGATATACGGGATGACCACACCAGCCCGCAGGTTTCCCAGCAACGGGAGGCTACTGTCCTCCTGTGTCCTTTCCTGCGGGCTGACCTTTTTAACAGACCTCCGGCGACGGTCTCACCCATGCGGCAAATGCCAAGCCTGACCTGGCTGGCCCGGCCGGAGGCCCAGCGCCCTATCCGCTCCGATGCCTCGTGCAGACCCCCAGAATTTTGAAAAAAAAGAAAAATATCGTACTTGCTTTGCCTGCGGACCGGTCATATAATAATGCCACGTATGTTTGATTGAAGTGAGTGCGTAATGAAACGCTTTCAACGGAACTGAACGCTGCTGGGTCACTGTAGAGGCATCTCGTTATTCATCAATTCAATCACGCCGTCGCCCTTGAGACAGGTGTCGCGTGGGCACGCGGTGTGTATGCACCGTGCGGGGCGAAGATTTTGAAGCTACCGGAGAAAGAAAAAGGAGAAGAAAATGAACATCTATGTTGGGAACTTGTCGCACGAAACCACAGACGACGATTTGCGTCAGGCGTTTGAGGCGTTCGGGCAGGTTGAAAGCGCCACCGTGATAAAGGACAGATTCAGCGGCGAATCGAGAGGATTCGGATTCGTGGAAATGCCCTCCAAGACCGAAGCGCAGACGGCCATTGAGGAAATGAACGGCAAGGACGTGAAGGGTCGCGCCGTTAGCGTCAACGAGGCCCGCCCGAAAGCACCGCGGAGCGGCGGTGGTGGCGGTGGTGGTGGTGGCGGCGGCGGTGGACGCGGCGGTAGTGGGCGAGGGGGCGGCGGACGTAAACCAGGCGGTTTCGGCGACCGGGACCGCGGCGGCAGACCGCGCTACTGACAACCGACAGAGTCCAGGAGTATTCAAGACTCTGCGGCGTCGCAACAATGACATGCTCAGAGAAGGGCCGGCAAATGCAAGCCGGCCCTTCTTTTTAGGCCCATTCAACTGCCCTCCTCGGACCGCGGTATGACCCGGCAGGACACTGCACTTCGTACAGGCGGAACCCGACGGCGGCCCAACTGATAAGTCTCCAGGCAAGCGGGCCACGACATGCACAGAATATGGTTCGCGGTCAGAGGACATCTGGACATGGCGGTCGTCGGACCGGACGGATATGTCCTGGACACTCTCAGTCTTGTATATAGCCCTCGCAACATTCCCAAAGTCAGAACTCGCTCCTCGCGTTTTATGACGCGGCTTCCGTACAACGGCCGCTCGGGGCGACTTTGCGAATGGCATACCGCAACGACCACGATGTCATCAAAGTGGGCAACAAAGCGTTCGTTTGCCGGCACAGCGCCGCCATGCCCGGCATCGAAGGCTGACGTAGCACACCCGGCTCGGTCCTTTATCTAAGCTCACCGCCGATGTAGCCGAACCCCCGAGATTTTTCGTCAACGGCTTGCACCGTCCCCATTGATAATGGCATAATAGACGCGGCAGACGAAACAGCAGCGGAGCGTACTATGTGCAGATGAGAATGCCGCTTTCCAAAAATGATTTGAATACAAGGAGAGGATCGCCATCGTGCCTAAGCGAAAAGCCTTCACTTTAATAGAACTGCTTCTGGTAATTGCCGTCATCGCGGTACTGCTGGCGATTCTGATGCCCGCTCTGAAGGCCGCCAAGGAACAGGCGAAGAAAACGGTCTGCACAGGACACGTCAAAGGGCTTGTGCTCGCTCTTCGAATGTACGCAGATGATTACGGCGGAAAAACACACCGTTCGCCAAACTACGGTCTTTGGGACAACGAATGGCAGCACCCAGCCGTCGTAACCAAGTACGGACCCAATGACAACATGGCCTACTGGGGAGTTGCTTACCAGCCGTACGCCCAGAATAAGAAAATCTTCCGTTGCCCCAGCACAAAACGCGTAGATGATTGGCCGGAAAACGGTTCACCGTGGGGCCTGCCGTCACAGAAGTACTTCAAGTATTGCTCGTATGGCCTCAACGGATACATCACCGACAAGAAAATTGATATCGAATTCAAACATCAAAGCGAGGTCATTGCCTTTCAGGACCACATAGAGCAGTTGCTCGACGACAACGGAGACATGTTTCACATCAGGCCTCAGGACAAGATTAACCTCACGCAATGGCGCAACGGCGGCACGTTGGGCAATTTCCCCGAAGCGGTACAGGAGTGTTTTAGACACCGCGGAGTGTCCATGACCTCCTGGTTGGATGGCCACGTGACAGAAGTAGAGGAAACCACCGGCGAGAACGTTCCCCGTCGGTGGTACACGGGAAAGCTGCCTTGATGCAGTCCCGCGGGACATTGCGACGCTATGCTGCCCCCCCGTTCGCAGTCACCGGAAAAGACGGTCAGCCGCCGGTCCACGCAGCGCGTCGGCTGCGCACCTGTTCCAGGGCGGCAACCTCGTCGTTGGCAAACTCGAAGACCGTCAGAAGGCCCGTCCGGACAAAAACTTTCTTGACTGCAGAAGGCACGTCGAACAAGACAAGCTGATGTCTGGCCCCCTTGAGCAGCCTGTCCAGGATGATCAAACCGCAGATGGTCCCCGATGTGAGCACCTGAACATCCGAAAGGTCAACAATCACGTCACGGTCCACGGTATCGCCAAACATCTTGTTCACTATGTCAAGCTCATCGGCGCCCTGTGGCTGGTTCGGCAATATGACCAGGAGAACATCTTCACAGAGATTCTCAATAGGCATTTTTCTACCCTCCTCCGAAAACCATGGATTTCGCCGGCGTCTGGCTCGTTATCGGAACCGCTTTCTCCGCCGCCAACTCTCTAATTAAAGTATAGCCCAACAATCCCCCAATCCAAACGCCGAGAACGCGGTCGCCGCCAGGCGGCCTGCGCTCGCAGGCGTCCTGAGCGCAAGCGAAGGACCTTTCCGAGCACGCGGGCGCAGCCCTGCGCTCGCAGGCGTCCCCTCGACAAGCTCGGGGCAGGCTCTGAGCGAAGGCGAAGGACCCAGGCGTCGCCAGCCGGCGGACCCCATAGAACAAGCCCGAACAATGACCGGCCTGTGAGTTTTTCATCCCATAACTCGTAATTTTACCAGTAGCATGTGATTCATAGTGCACAATAGAATACGACTGAACGACTGATCAGTCTTGATGTTCGATATGCAATATAACGGGGTCAGTCAAATATACCGCTTTCTCCCTCGGCGAATCGCGTGCTGGCTGGCCCCTTTTTTTGATCCTTCTTGAACTTTTGCAAAATTGGAGTTAGGCATACTTTTGGAAAGAACAAATCTTCCGGCGACAGCCGTCCCCAGGCGGATTTTTCGATTTTTTCTTTCTAAAACACGATGCGTAATGCTTGTTTCGGCAACAGGTTATGACACGACCCCCCAATTATTTTCAGAAAATCGTGAAACCGATTTTCTGAAATAATATATGCCTAACTCCAATTTTGCAAAACTCTTGTCCCCCATCAGCCAAATTGTTCAGATAATTGATTAAGACGGCCCGCTGGCAGGTCGAAGTACTATAACGATGTAACGAAAAGGCGATGACACCTTTTCTACCCTCCGGCCCTGGTTCATTCCAGGGCCTTCTTTTTTCATACTGCTGAAGAAGCCCCAAATGAGCGGGGCCTGCACCGAATGAATCGGTGCAAGCCCCGAAGTGACACAAGCTCTGCCGTCCGTCCTGCACAGGAAAAATCAAGATCCGGCCTTCCTTGGACGGAGTGCAAGCGGAAGCAGATCCACGTCAGTTAAAACGGCTTGTCAAATGGCAACGTCGTACCGGCCAGCCCGCCGATCTCCGCCTCTGACAGAACGCGGCTGAAAATCTGAACCTCGTCCACCAGGCCGGGGAAGAAACCTCCCGTGTCTATGCGCTTACCAATCCGAACGTCGCCCTGGGTATTCAGACCCGCGCGGGCCGCACTGCCAACCAGCAGACCGTCGCCATACCAGCTTATCGTGGTGCCGTCATACGTAGCGGCGAAGTGGTGCCATCCCAAGTCCGGGGGCATGATGTTCCGCTCCCAGCCGTACACGTGAATACCGTAGTACCCGGCGGTTGTTGTGCCTCCGCCGACGACCTCAATGTCGAAATGCAGGTTATTTGAACCCGTGGCCGAGAAACCAAAGACGTTTGTCCAGTCGGGTATGCCCGTCGTGACGTTCATCTTGGCCCAGCCGGAGATCGTCCTCGGGGCCGCACCGCTTATGCCGACGCTACTGACAGCGACGTAGTCGTCAACACCGTCGAGGCTGATGGCCTGGCCGATCTTGCCCAACGCATACAATGGACCGCCGCTGGGAGTGCCGTTGCGGCCGCCGGCGCTGTCGTTGGCGTTGCCTTCAAACGCATAGCGGGCTGCCAGACCTGTCGGGTCGGGCTGCACCGGCGTGACCAACTGGCGAGGCAAAGGATACAGGCGGATATCGTCAAGGAGCAGGGTGCCTGTGGTTCCTCTGGTCTCAATCCCAATCGCCAGCCGGGTAACGCTCTGCAGGTTCACGCCGACCGAGGCCAAGTCGATATTCCAGACTTGCCAGATCGGCTTCTTCAGGTTGCCGGCATCGCCATCGTAGGGAGCCTTGATGCCGTTGATCTTGACGTACAGTTGTCCCGGTACGTTGGCCGAATCGCCATAGAACCACAGCGACAGCGTTTGAATACCGTTAGCGGTCCAGTTCTGGGCGGCAAACGTGCGTTCGACCTCCGAGAAGGATGCCGTGCTGTTGTCATAAATCAACGGGACGGCCTGCCTACCACTGTGAACCCTTGCGGTCTCCATGGACGCGCCCGCGGGATAGCCAATGGTCGAGCCGCCGTAAGCCGTCGCATTAGCAAAACCGTCCGACCAGGTCATATAGACCAAGTTGCTGCCGGCTTGTCCAGTGGGGATGTCGTTGTAGGACTCGAAATCCTCCACGAGAGCGTAGTTGGCTACCGAGAAACTCCAAACTCCGCCTGGGGTGATCGTTCCGTCGGTGTTGACCTCGTCGATGCGCCAGTAGTAAGGCCCGCTGTTGAATTGAACGCCTTCGGGCGGCGTATAAGAGGTTGCACTCTGACGGCCGCGATAGACGCCGGTCGTGTCGGAAGCGCCGGCATTGGCCACGGCATCTCTATCCACGCCGAAATAGACATCGTGCTGAGACGCTTTCTCGCCCCGCGACCAGCTCAGGGACGTCGCCACGTTGATGGGTGCCAGAGCCCCGCTGCTGGGTGTGGGCGATCCGGCCCGAAGCGGATCCTCACCTTTGTTCATGATCTCGCTAATCTTCGCAGCGCTGATGGCATGATTGAACAGCCGAACGTCGTCCATCAGGCCTTCGTAGTACCGGTTGCCGTTGCCTGTAGCGACGGGCCGGCCCAGACGAATGAGCGCAAGATTCTGGACGTTCGCGTTGTGCGCCGCAGCGCCGACTTGGGCACCGTTGATGTAGAGCCTGGCACCATCCGTCAGGTCCCAGGTGGCTGCCACGTGGGTCCAGCCGGCGCCGTTGATAAACGGACCGTTGATGTTGATATCAGTGGATCCCTCGATGTAGAAGTCAACCTGGCCGGGGTCGTCGATGTTGAGATGGATCTCATTGTCGTCGCCATAGCCGTCGCCGCCGGTCGCGGTTCCATACCAGAACATCCCTTCGTCATCGATCTGGCTTGTGTTGACCCATAGGGCCACGGAGCCTTTAGCCGTAGTGACTATCCTCGGCGGCATATCCACATGGCCCCGGTCATCCCCGAGGAACTGCAGCCCCAGGTTAAACAGGCCCTCGACCCACTGCACGGTGCCGGCAGTTCCGGCTACGATGGTGCCGTGATTGCCGTGGCCCGAAAAGTCGATTACCCTTGTGCCCTCGCCGGCCTCGAACTTGTACCAGGCGACCAGGTTCGGGTCGGTGACGGGAATATCGGGCAGCGTGGTGAAGCTCCAGATGTCGCCCTTATACCTTGCGGCGCCATCGAACTCATCAACCCGCCAATAATACGTCTTGTTCAATGCAAGAGGCCCTGGTGGAGTGAATGTCGTCGTCCCCATAGGAATGCCGCCGGCGGTGGCGTTGTTCACGTCTTCGAACTTGCTGCCGAAATAGACATAGTGCAGCTTTGCGCCGAAACCTCCCGTCCAGCTCAACTTTACATCCAGCGGCACATATTTGCCACTGTTCCGCGGGACCGGGTTGTAGGCTTTTCGCGGCGGAATCGAGAAGCTCCAGACGAAGCCCTGATTTTTCGTGACACCGTTGGCTTCAACTTCATCCACCCGCCAATAGTACGTCGTGCCGGGGGTAAGACCGGTGGGATAAGGATCCCCAGGCAAACCAAGACCAGCAAGGAAGAGGTTTGAAACCAAAGGCTGATTGCCCCGGAATGCAGCAGGGGCGCCATTGGCCACGTCGTCGCGGCTGTCGCTCATATAGACGTCGTGCGAAGCCGCCGTCTCACCCGGATCCCAGCCCAGGCTCACCCACGTTTGGGCAACCAGGGCGCCGTTAGCCGGCAGGGGGTTGCTCGCGAACTTGGTTGTGAATTCCACGTGCAGCAATGGCGCTTCGGGCGCCTCCCCATCAAATGACTCGGCACACCGAAGGCCTTGCGAGGGCTTGGCCGGGTTATCGCTGATGATCAGCACCAGCGCATTGCCGCTGGCCCAGCCGGGCAGGTTGATAATCTCCCGGATGATCGAGGAGATATCTACGGTCCGAGAGACCTGGTTCTCCGCAGTCCAGCTTTCCGGGTCCCATATAGCTTTTGCCGTGGTCCTGGCTCTGCTGGAAATGTTGTAATTAGCAGACGTGCTAAGCGCAGCAGGATTGGGGCTTAGTTCACCCTCGATGAGAAGACTAACAGCCTCCGACCCGCCTTTGGTCTCGTCAACCGTGAACTCAACATAGGCTTTGGTAACGTTGGCGCTATTCGGAATCCTGACATCCGAGAAGCGCAGACCTATTATTTGTGGCGTGCCCTTACCCGTGCTTTCGTAGGGCATCTCCAGGTCGCTGCTGGCGATATCATAGCCGGCGGTAACGGCATACTCCTCCTGATCATCAGTGGCGATTCTGATTCGATCCTCCCACGTGACGCCCCCCAGGGCCGTATTTGCACCGGATAGAGCCAGCACCAACACAAAGGAAGTTAAGAAAAACAATTTCCGACACATAACAGTCCTCCTTAAAAGGATAAAGAGTATTAAGTGGAAACAACCGATAGAGCTCCTTGTCCTCTACACAACCAATTCATGCCTGCCCAGGACATTTTGTGGTTCGAGAATACCTCCTTCCTTTCACCAGGTGACTGGTGAATAGTAACTGGTGAGTGAGCTACGATGCCCGATCACCAATCACTAATCACCAATAACTAACCATCAATTTGGCAAGGAGCACTATCCCCGGAGCATACAACTCCGGCGGTCGCGTCTGTGCTGTAAGTTAATCCGCCTCCTTCATAAAGTCCCAAGAGGGATGTAACAAACTCTGATGCCAATGATCTGAAGCTCCTTCATGGCTTCACCCTTTACTATATATTTACCATATCAAGCGTTACCACGTCAAGAGAAAAATGCTTGATGCCGTACAGATTTGCCTTGTGCGTCCGTTGCGGGACACCATTTCTGACCCGGCCGGCAAGAATAAGCGCCCACACAGTGACTCCGGCCGAGTTCGAGCTTGTCAGTCCTGTTCCAGGGCTGAAGCACCTGCCCACGTTGTTTTCTGTTTCAGAGTCAATCCCCGGTTTTCTTTAGGACATTTTTGGGAAAGAACGTGTCTATTCACTCACCTGCGATGGGGAAATATTCCGCCACAGGCGCGACCTCTCTCCGGCCGGCAAAAAAAAATTTACAAAATGTCAAAATAGTTATCAACATTTCGGTGTTGACAATCGCTCTTCATTATAGCTGCGACTGCACACGCAGCGCACTCGGGCCCCCGCTGTCTTCAGTCCCCCTCCTCCTTCAAGCGGGGGCTCATTTAAAAAAACCGGCAAAATGCGATGAAAATGCGGTTTTCCGTAACCTGACGGCGAGAAAAACCCCGGAATAATCCCTACATGTAGAAAAAGCGTTATATTTGGTAACGAAGGTGGCACTTGATTACGAATTTGACGGGCCGATGAAGAGTTGACGCAGAATGGATCAAGGAACAGGAAATCAAGAGGTTTCTGACACATAACAATTGCTCACATCCCTCCTCCGTGCAGCCAAGCGTGCCGGCCAACAAGGATGGGCGGCCGGCAGGCTTGGCACAAATAGGAATGAGAAAAGTGCTTGGGGTAGTGCGGCGAACATGCACTACGAAAAACGCCCCTGCTAAGTTGCGACTCCTCCTCCGCAAAAACAGGGGCTTTTTCTTTATCTGCTTAAGTGCTCTGGACTTACAGAACGCCGAAAGCCCGGCTGCAAGACCCTTTCATCAGCGGACAACAACGCACTTCATCTGTTCCTGGTCTCGGATGAGCAGCTTGCCGTCCGACAGCGTCAGCGGCCCCCAGCACTCCTTTGTATTGAGCAGTTTGGCGCTGGCCAGCGGTTTGAAGCCCGCGGGGTCGGGTTCGATAAGATAGAGAATCCCTTCTCTGCCGTCCAGGCTAAGGATCAGGCCATCTGCGAGGACGGAGCCTCCCTTGTCGAAAACCGGTGAGCTGCCCGTCTTCCACTTGACCTTTCCGTCGAAGTCCATACACACCATTCCGTCGCGGGTCTCGTTCGTGGTGCAGTGGCCGTACAGATGGCCCTTGTAGAGAATCGCCGGGTGGACGTGTGTGCCGAAAGCCGGCGTTTTGTAAACCTCGGTCACAGCGAAAGAATCACCGGCACTTTCGATCTTGATCATCGCCGAACCGGCCTGGTAGCCGCCGGTAATAAACAGCCGGCCGTCGCCGATTTCCGTAACATTCGAAACAGGAATCTGGCAGCTCCAGCCTTCGTAGGTCCAGAGCGTCTTACCGGTTTTCGGGTCCATCCCCACCACTACCCCGCTCGGACCGCCCCGCGAGCCGGCGGAGATCATGACCACGTGGTCACCCCCGGCGATTTTCACAATGCTCGGGCTGACGTAGCCGACCCTGCCCGCAAGCGGGGGCGAGGTCCACTTGACCTGCCCGGAAAGCTTATCATACGCCACGACCCCTGCCTTCGACGTCTGCGAGGCCAGGATCAGCAAATCGCCGTAGATCAGCGGGTTCTGGCTGATGGCCCAGCGGGGCCCGCTGCTTTCATCGTAGTCCTTCCAAACGTTCTTCTTCCAGACCGGCTGGTGCGTGTTAGTGTCGAAGCAATACACATCGCCGAACGAGCCGCACGTATAGACATAATCCCGGTCGATGGCCGGCGTGCTTCGCGATCCCGGGTGCTGCACCCGGCCCGGAGCATCGTACTCGTAGGACCATTGCTCTTTGCCCGTATTGAGGTCGAGGCAGCGCAGCACGTCCTTTTCATCGCCGACGCGGTCCAGGATATAGACCTTGTCCTTACTGACGGCCGCCCCGCCGTAGCCGGCGCCGAGAGAGATCGTCCAGAGGACCTTCGGCCCGGCCTCGGGCCAGGAGCGCAGCAGCCCGGTCTCCTGCGAAATCGCATTTCGGTCCGGCCCGAGATACTGAGGCCAATCCGCCATACTGCTGCAAGCCGCCAACATTACAATTACCACCGTCAAAGTTGAGTTAGTCTTCATTTCTTTCCTTCCTATACGACTGAACGACTTGTTCGTAGTGTGCCCGTAAGGGCATTGCGGAAGTAACGCCTGACGGCGTCACTACGAACGCGTACAATCTTACGAAATTCGTCTCGCACTTTCAACTGTTTTCGATCAGATCGGCCAGTTTTTGCCGTCCCCTCCGGGCAGAAACCAATCGCTACACCCGGGAAAATCGTTACAGACAGAAAAACCGTTACATTCGGTGACACTGCGGGCACTTGGTTGTAGAACGTTTAACGTTGAACGTGATGGCTTTTGAAGGAGGGCGAGTAGCGTAGGAAACTACACTACTTCGCAAGCCCCTGCTTTAACCATCCCTCTCCTCCGTGAAGCAGGGGCTTTTTTGTGCGCCCTGTCAGGCTCAAACGAAGCGGGCCCCACTTTTCCGCGGAGCCCGTTGGTTCTTACGGCGTTCTGCTCTGGATTAAGCCGGGACGACATTGGTCGCACATGAGCGGCCCTTCTGGCCCTGTCCGATCTCGAACTGCACCTTCTGGCCCTCGGCGAGACTGGCGTAGCCGGTCGTCTTGACCTCTGAGTGATGAACGAAAACATCCTCGCCGCCGCCGTCGGGAGTGATAAACCCAAAGCCCTTCTTGTCGTTAAACCATTTTACTGTACCTGTTGTCACTGTTTTGCTCCTTTGGCCCTTTCAGGGCCGTAAAACATGTCTCTCAACTTTCTTAATGAAGGATATTCTTGAGAGACGCGAGAATATGCCACATTGAGAGTTTATTATACAGCCAGGTCTCACAAGCGTCCACGAAAAATCAAAAAAATTATCAGACCCCGCAACCAACCGCCAGGGCCGGTGGCTCCTCTCTTTGATCGGCATTATCCCCGTCGTTTTGTGTGTCCTCTGTGCCCGTGACATGATGACTTGTGATTCGGGGAGATTCTTTCAGAAACCACGGCTTGGCGTTCGGGTCGGATTTGAGGAACTCCAGAAGCATCCGGGCCACTTTTTCGCGGCCGGACGTGCTTGGGTGCGTACCGTCGCCGGCCAGGTCCTCGCGCTTCCATACAAGCTCGTCGCTCTTGCGGCCCTTGACACCGTCGGCCCACAAGTAGGGACCCCACAGAAGCAGCGGTGATTTCACCTCGCCTTTTGCCGAGTCGTGGTTCAGGGCGGACTCGCCCTTGATCTGCTGTTCTATTAGCCACCGCACGGAAAAGACCGACTCGTACGCATAGGGTTCCGGGTTCAGCGGTCCCGTCGCGTAGCCGGCGTAGATTCGGCTCGACAGGTACGCGATTCGCAGGTTCGGGAACCGCGTCTTGAGCTTGCGGAGAATATCCGCCGTGTCGTCCCGCAGTGATTCGGCGTGCTTCGGGAATTCCCCCAGTTGGGCCGGCCCCATTTGTGCCTGCTTCAGCCACACAACCTGGACCTGAGCGGGGCTCACCCCCGCCTGTGCGATTCGCTCATCCATCACGGTCCAGGGGGAGGGTCTTTGCTTATTGCGGCCTTCATCCGGGTAGGCCCATTGGTGGGCCGCCTGCCCGCCCTGGGCGCAGTCCACGATCACCACAGAAGGCGACTTGCTCGGGTCGGCGTCGGCCAGTTTCTTAAACGTCGAAAATTCCTGGGTCGTGTTGGACATGCCAAGCGATATCAGGACGATCTTTCCGGCTTTCGACGGCCGGCCTTCGGCGTCGAGAGGCTGGATCTTCGCCAGCTCCTTTCGTGCCGCTGCCTGGTGCGATTCGGGCGGCGTGTTCCTGCCTTCTCCATACAAGCCGCCCGCCTGGCCTTTGTACCGTTGGTCCTTCATGTCCGAGACGGGGACAAAGCCGGTACTCTCTGCTGCCTGGGTAGCTTTGCCCTGCTGGGCCGGTTGGGCGCCCCTCAGGCGTGCCTGCTTGGCACGCTCCAGGTAGGCCTTCTCTTCTTCGGTGAGCGTATCACCCCGTTGTTCCTTTTGCCGCAGGTCCCTGGCCCGGTCCCAGTCGATGGCGTTCCCGTCATTCGCCAGGATCAGCGATGCGAGAATTGAAAACAGCAGAAATGCCGCCGCGACGGCCGCAAACACTTGCGAATCTCGTTCTTTCCGTCTCATAGATGTTCCTTATCTTATTTGTCTCGCCACATGCTCACAGTCATATCCTCAGCCTGGACGTATTCAGAGTGCCAGTCAAGGTACAAGACGTTGCAGCCTTTCCTGTGCCGCTCGCGAGCGATTCGTTGTCCGTCGTTAATGTCGTGGTTAGTCGAAAGCGGCAGATGCGTCTGCATGAAAATATCACAGCGTATGAGTTCCCGGCTGGTTGCGCTCTCGATGATGGGCCGCCAGGAGCCTGCTTCATTGTCGGCCAGATATATCGTCTGGGCCGGCCTCTTGAACGCCGAGAGTTTCGTGGGCTTTCCAACGCTGGCTCCGGAGGTATCGGTTCGGCTTGAGAAAGTCCAATCATTGATCACATAGGTGACCGTCTGCCTGGAATTGGGAATGTTGTACAAACCCTCACCGATTGTGGGAAAACTCTTGCAGCGGTATATCTTCACGCTCTTGTAGTCGCCTTTGTTGTATTGTTGGCCCACGTAAGGCAGGTATTGCATGAACCAGATGGCACTGGTGCCGGTGGAGCCGCGAGGGATGAACGAGTCGTAATCGTATGCGTACAGCGCCGCCGCGACGCCGATCTGCCTCAGATTGCTCAAACAAGTCGTGGCCTGGGCCTGCTTTTTGGCCCTGCTCAAGGCCGGTATCAATATCCCCATGAGCAGTGCAATGATCGCGATAACCACAAGCAATTCTATCAGTGTGAATCCTCTTGCCGTCCGGACCATAAGCAATCCTCCCTATGCGATAACCTATGACATCGCCAATTATAAGTATGGCGGTCCACAAGTCAACAAGAATTGCTTTTGAGCCGGTTCCCGCCGGACCTGAATTCCCGCCCAATCCGTTAATCCGTGCCACTGGCGCTGCTCTTGACCCTTTCCAGCTCTCTTTCTTTTATCACGATCTGCTCAAGCCTGTGGCCCAAGTGAAAATACTTCATCGCCTTGAATTTCGCTCGTGGCCGGTCCCCGTCTCGATAGAGCGGACCTCTAATAACTGCCGTAAAGCCGTATCCAGCCCCTCGGAACTGGCACGAAACGCCGGGGTAAGGAGGATTGCGTAAAAAAGTAGCCTGTGGGAGAAGCTGTTGTACGGCACGCGAGATCTCATACACCGGTTTCTGTTTCAGTTGAGGGCTGGCGCCCCCATACTTGAGCTTCAAGGTGGCTTCCTTGATCAGCGGCTCCAATTTTGCGAAGCGCTGTTTAAGCTTGTTTCTGAGCCTGGTTTGTTCATTTTCAGTTAAAGGAAACTTGAATGCCGGCCAAAGGGGGTCATCAATATACTCCTTGAATCTCGTCTCGTACCGCTCGAACACGCGCTTTACATCGCTCGGCGCGACCAGTTCGCTGGGTCCTCGTTCGCTCAACATGCTGTTGGTAAGAGACTGGAACTCTTCCGACAACCTGCAAATCTGCGAAAACAGCATCTCGTGGTCCTCCTCTGTCGAGACATCCCAAAACGATAGGGCAAGAAAGGTAGCGAGGACTGTATCGATCGGCTCGCGGGTCTTATCGACTACCAGATAGAGCCAAGAGAATCGCTCAATAGACTTCGTGAGTTTGGCCGGGTCGCCGCGGAAGGGCCCCTCCCCGGCAATCAGACGAATCGAGCGAACGGTATCCTCTACAGTCTTGTCTCTTGAGTCCAGCTTGGCAGCCGCGAAGGGCTTTGCCAACCCCTTTTGGAGGATTTCGCGGACGTCGTCTAAGCTTAGCGTGCCTTTGGGCGGATCCGCGTCGAGCTGTGCCAGGTACTGTTTCACGCTCGCGCTGGACTCGCAGGGATCGGTGGGTGGCAGCTCTCTGGCTAAGAGAGCGGTTTCAAGTCTGGCGCTGAAGGTATCCGCCATATCCTTTTCAACCAACCCCTGGGTGCGAGCCTCCTCGACCAGCAGCTTTCCATACCAGAACCATTTATTACTTTCGATTGTCGGCAAGAACTTCTCAATGGCGCCCGCTGTGTCGCGCCCGAAGTGTTTGACCATCTGCGCGATAAGAGGCCGGGCCAGCTTATCAGCCTGCTGGGGATATCGTTCGCGGATTTGTGCGGCGTTTCGGGCGAGTTCCAGCAGGCATTGATAATTACTCACGGGTTCGTCGGCGCAGAGGGTACTGACAACGGCTTGCGCGGAGCGCCGAACACGGTCTGTGTCGCCGGTCAGCAGGGCTGTCTTGAATCGCAGTTGATTCAGCGCCGTACCTGCACCGGGCGGGACCTCGTTCTTCTCCAGGAAAGCCTCGATCCCGTCGTGAAGCTCACGGCTGGGTACAGTACTATCCGGCTCGTCTTTCAGCTTGGAATACACTTGCTCGAAGGACCAATAAACTCTGTAGGGTTTCGGTATCTGTGCCCAGTGGCCTAACGTCTCTATGTCAAAAACGCTTTCGGCGTCCTCTATTTCCATACCTGAGAGGGGCTTGACCGTCACGGTGGCAATGTGGGGGCCATCCAAAACCCTCTCTGCTCGCCAGACGAGAGCGCCGTCGCTTCGCGTTTCTTTCAAGTACTTCCTTCCGTAGGGAAGGGTGTTTAGTATCTCTGCGTCCGAGTCACGATCATCGGATGCCTCGTGACCGCTGGTCTGCTCCGAAGGCACTTCGTAAGAGTAGGCCGCCTGATCCCGGCTTTGCGTAAAAAACGTGCCCACGGCGAGTTCGCTATTTTCATTCGGAGGCTCGGACCTTATGCGGCTCACAATGGCCAAGGCAGACCGTGCGACCGATTCGGGCGAAACATCGCGTGGTAAAAGGGGATCGGCACTATTACCAGACAAATTGAAGGTTCCTGGCTGTGATAGGCCGTATATCCAATAGTGCACTCGGCCCGCGCTAAAGATAAAGTCACTGTAACCCAAAAAGAACGTATGGTCTCGAAACACGGCAGGTTCGACCCAGTAGATGGCAATCCTGTGCCGGGAGCCATCGGAGGCCATAAGCCCATCGAAACGCCCCATGCCCATAGGCATATAAAACTCCGACGTGAACTCGAATAGGCGCAGATCGATGCCCATTGCATCATCGGCGCGCACGGCGGCGGGCGCGGCAACAATAAAGAGCAGGACAGTGACTTTGACACAGGTCGTCAGCACAAGCGTTAATCTCGACAAGGTATTCTTCGCGTTCATTATTGTCAACGTTAGATACTGGCGGGCTCTGAACATAAGTCACTGTCCTCAAATACGGCATCAAGAACAACGAACCTAGTCGTACCACAAACCGCACTGTGCCCGCGCGTCTCCATGACAAAGTCCGGTGTTCTGGCTGCCATAGGGCACGAATGCCACGGCACCGGCAGTATGCTCGCCACTGAGGCCGTCGTTGGCACCGAAATAATTTGTGCCGCTCCCATGGAGCCCCTGCGGTTCGCCCCCGTCATCCTGGTCATATGGGTTATACCCTTCGTAACCGGAATCTACGACATAAGCGTCCGCCGAAAGGCTGCCACCGCCATCGATCGGGCAAGATACGCTGGCATGTGCCTCGGCGCCGGCGTCGCAAAGTTGACCATCCCAGAGTGTTAACTCGGCTTCCGCCCAAACGTAGACCTCATACTCCCAATTGCAATAAGCTCCTACTGTGGTGTAGTAAGACTGCCACCCTTCGCCGTAGCCCCAACCGTAGTTGTCGCCACCGTCTGCGTCGCCGGTTGTCGTGGTGTAGTCATAGGTGGCGCTCCCGCTACCCTGTCCGTACTGATCGTCGCTATAATCTCCGTCCCACACAATCTCGCCGGATGCAACCGTCGCGATAAAAAGTACCGCGACGGCGCACGTGCATAATGTACGTGATTTCATGGTACAATCTCCCTTCATTTGTCATTCCTTCGGTCAACACAATTCCTTCACTTCTCACGTGAGCCTTGCTCTACTTCATGGGCACCACCTCCTTTCGAGGCCCTTGGCGGCTGCCCTAACGTCGTCTGCTCTTGTCTGTTCGCGAGCGTCAATCCGTCAAAGCAGCGGGCCGTCTCCAGAAGGGCCCCCAGTAGAAAGCCGATGTGCTCGCTTTGCGCCAGTTGTCTTGAATGTCCCTTTTCCATGCGCTGCTGCTTGGTTCGCGCCTCGCGCTTCAAGTGATAAACATGTTCCAGCGCCTTGATTCGATTCTCCATGGCGCTTCGGTAATAGTCGGGAGCGGTAGCGACAATCGCCCAGATGTGCGTGTCCAACTGGGCCAGGCTCTTCTGAGTCAGTCGGTAATCACGCCTTGGGTTTGACCCGGGCAGGGTCGAATCGCCGCCGAGACTGCGCCAGAGATCGACACGCGCATAGCGCAGGTCGTGCCAGCGCTGCTTGATTTGCCCAACCTGTTCCTCGGACATGGGACGCAGATAGACGGGCATCAGAGGCGTCTCGATCTTTCGATAGTACTGGTTTAGATGGTCTGTCTTTGCGCCCCGCACTGCGTTCGGATCGAGAAATGGAAATTGCGCCAACAGCGAGGTTGCCGCATGATCCCAGATCTCCGTGTATTGATCGCGCAGCTTCCGTCTTTCCTGCTCGGACGGGAATTCTGTACCCATCAGGTGCTCGACGTACCACCTGATTCTCGCGAGATGCACGTCGAAGTGAGACCTATCGCCGGTTTTTGTGAAGCTCTCCCAGTACGGCCCAAATCCTTTGGCAAGAATCTCCAATCGTTCAGCGTAGTGCTTCGTATGCCCATGTGACTCAATCGCGCTGCGAATCGTGTCTATATAATCCTTCTTCCATTCATCAGGCCACGGAGGCGCGGAACGTGAAATACACTTCTCGATAGCTTCACGGGTTTGTTCGGTCAGGGCGGGACCGGCAGAACCCATCTTTCCGCCGAAGGCTGCCGGTAGCACTGCCGCGATTAGTGCGCTTCGCAGGGCGTGATACCTATCACGCATGGCAAGACTCCTTTCACTTTGACCCGCGCAGACCTTCAGCGCGGACTATTCAGTCAGTTTTCTTGCGCACTCGCTTGGCGAGTAACAATCTCTCAGTCCATAGCGTCTTGTCTGCTACGGACCACCCTCCACCGAATAACCTAATCTGCCCCAGGTCGCTCTCTGAAGCCTTTGCAGGTCGTACAAACCATCTTGGGTCTTCGGCTGGTAGTCCCCCCCTACCAGTACTTCATTGGACAGACTGCCAGCAGATATCAGTTCGCGCGGAAGTCCCACGGTCTCATCGCCCTTCCATTTCCAATATTCGGCGTGTCCATCCGCCATCGAGAGTGTTGCCCCGTCACCGTGGCGTATCGGCGGACCACTGTGTACCCTCCACTTCGGATAAAGATAATGGACGTAGAAGTCATTGCCAACCGGTGTCTGGCCCATGTCGATAAAGACCGCACGCTGGCCCGCTCCCGGGCGGACAATGTCTGTCAGACTCTTGAGGCGGAGCACCGTGCTGCCGACGCGCTGGCCGAATCCTGCCGTGGCCGGGTCGCCGCTCTTGTACTTGATATACGTTCCTTCTACGAGCTCCCCATTAGCGGCGACGACCGTGGTGTACGTGAGCGCGTGGCCCGCCCGCCCCCGGGGGCAACGGTAGATGTCGACGTCCTGGATCCAGGGCCACAGGGCGCCTTTGTTTGGGTTCTCGATCACAGCAGAACGGCTCCGAGGAAAGAGAAACGCTCTGCCCACCCAGCCTTTGACATCCAGCAGATGCGCGTTCGTCGCCCTGAAGGCGCTGCCATCGACGAGCTTTCCATCGTGTTCTTCGGCGTAGGCGAGCCACGCTAAGGTCAGTTGCCGCAGATTGCTTAGGCAGACCGCCCGCTGGCCCATCTCTCGGGCGCTGCGCAGCACCGGAAAGAGAATCGCTAACAGAAGCGCAATGATCGCGATCACGACCAACAACTCGATGAGCGTGAAGCCCGGCGCGCACGCCTGCCCTGGCTTGTTGTGGGTAGTTCCCTTTGCTATGACCGGCTCCGAAATCATTGGACCTGCTCACTGCGAAAGTACAACCTGTTTTTCACCCTCTATATATAAATTGCCGGTTTTTGCCAAAATTCGACAAACAATTCCAGCGAGCTGTTGGTGCTCTCTCGTATAAGTTATTTTACAGGAAAGATTTACGGGATGCAAAATTTTTTTGCAGAAAGGCGTTTTTAAAAAATTGACGTGGCGGCTACAAGCTGTCTTTCAGGGCATCTCGCAAGAGCTTTCTGCCTCGTTCGACCCTCTTTCGGAGCGCCTGTTTCGAGCACCCGAGCCTTCGAGCGGCTTGCTCGCACGACAGCGCTTCGATAAATCGCAGCTCGATAGCCTCCCCCAGCCTGACGGACAACTCAATATCGCCCCGCGCGAGGATTCCTTTCCATTCTTTCGCTGAAATACGCCTGACAGGACCGATACTGCCCCGGATATGATACCTCAGAGAAAGGCGGTCAATCGAATCAGCGGGTATGGCTTGCAGCGCTCTTTCTGTTTGGCGCCGATACCGTCGGATCATGTTCCTTGCGATGCCGAAAATGTACGGTCTCACCCCTTTGCCGCTGTCATAATGCCCTTTGCCCTGGCAGACCTGTAAGAACACGTCTTGGACCAGATCGTCAATATCCGCGACGCAGCTAACATGTGAGGCAATATATGACCTGACTTGCGGAGCGTACTTAAGATATAGGGTCGCCAGCGCTCTTCTGTCCTTGTGACAGACTGCGCGCATCAACAAGAGTCTATCGTCAATGTCAAACGAGTTTCTTCCCATAAAGCCTCCGTCTTATTATTATGGGATAGCCCGCCTGAAAATGCAACCTTTTTGTCGGGCTGGCGGATAGGCCGGGAATTTTGTTTTTGCGTTTTTCTCTGCTGACAACTATACTCCTATTTCGGAGTCATAAGGAGATCGACCATGAAACTCAAATCGAGAGCCTTTTACGTAACTCTTCTTGTCGCCGGACTGACCACCATGCTGATGGTTACAACTCTTTCCTGTCATGGAGAGGCGCAGGAAAGAAAAGTCGCTGTCCAGCCATCGGAGCTGCCGCCAGCCGTAGCAAAGGCCGTCAAGGAAGCGTTTCCGGATGGCCGGATCATCACGATCGAGAAGGAAGTCGAAGGGGAAGACCCCGGTCAGTATGACGTACAAATACAGTCCGGCCAAAAAGAGTACGAGCTTGAAATCTCTCCCGAAGGCAAGGTCGTCGAGAGCAAGGAGGTGATCCGGCAAAATGCCGGACCCGCGACAGTCCCCGGTTCAAAGCAAAGCAAGCAATGGACGCAGTCGTTCGGCGAAGAAAACTGCACGTTCTCCTCGACCGGCAGGAACCGGTTCTTCATTCTCGAACCCGGCTATCAACTGGTGCTGCAAAGCGATAAAGAGAAGGTGGCGATTACCGTCCTGAACGAGACAAAGAAGATCGGCGCCGTGGAAACAAGAATCGTCGAAGAGCGGGAAGAAGAAAACGGCAAGTTGAAAGAAGTATCACGGAACTTCTTCGCCATCTGCAAAGAGCACGGTGATGTCTTCTACTTCGGCGAGGAAGTGGACGACTACCAGGACGGCAAGATAGTGGGACACTCGGGGGCCTGGAGGGCGGATGAGAAAAACTCCAAGGCGGGTATCATGATGCCAGGCACGGCGCTTCTGGGGGCCAGGCATTATCAGGAGATGGCCCCGAACGCGATGGATCGGGCCGAGATCATCAGCGACGACGTCTCGATGAAAACCCCCGCCGGAAAATTCGAGAACTGCCTCAGAATAGAGGAAACCACCGCATTGGACCCCAAAGAAAAATGTCACAAGACGTACGCGCCGGGAGTGGGCCTTATACAGGATGAGGACCTGCTGCTCGTCAAGTGGGGCACCGTGAAATAGGAAGAACGCCGGTTCTTATTTGCTCGCCTGCGCGGGAGTGCGCTCAGACTCGTAAGGCGTAACGTCAGGGCTTACTTCCTCTCGAAGAAGCCGACCCATTTCTTGCCTGTGAGGCCGAAACGGCGACGGAGAGCATTGAGATAATCATCGTTGATCTGGCTTTGCTGATGTCTGGGAAGAGTGAACGCTTGTATGTTTCCGTCCTGGTCAGGTCCCACGAACGCTCCGTGTGAGCCCTTGCCCTTGTCGGGATTCCAAAGAATGTTCAATTCCTTAAGCTTTTTTCTGGCGAGGCGAAACTTTATGCGAGGGCGGCCTGACATTCCTCGATGACCTCCTTTGTCCCCACAATGTAGTCCACTCTCCTGCGAATGTCGTCCTGACCGTCAAACCCAAGACGGCGGTTGGCCTCTCGTATGATGCGATCCATTAGCTCATCTGGAAGTTTGCGTTTTGCTTTCTTTGCTTGTTCGTACTTCTGCCAGACACTGGCAGGTGCGAAGAACTGAAGCTGAGCGCCGGTTCGCTCACACACCTTCAGTTGACTTTCAATAAGGTGAAGCAACTCACTGACGGCCCCCTCAATGCTTCTGTCCTGCCCAAAGATATCCAACTCCAGGCAGTGCGCAGTAAAAAGACTCCTGTCAAACTGCGTTGGATAAACGCAGATTCTAAATGACATGGACCTCGGGATTACTTTTTTGGGATTTTTCGCCATTCTACCGTCCTATACATCCTCCCCCCTGCTCTATACCATACGATATCAAAAGACCCCCGTTCAGTCAAGCTTAATCATCCTGAATTTCATGGGTAGATATCGGCCAATATGCGCCATAACTTCCTCGCCCTCAAGGGAAAAACCGCAAGACCTTGACTTTTTCAGCCGTCTATCCCACTCTAAGCTTTCGGATCCATTACCCGGCCGATGAAAAGGATGCCGCCTGAGTTGTTGTCGCGGATCAGGAACAGGAACGGATGGTCGGCGCGGAAGACGGGTGTCTCGCTTGGCCCGAAAGACGTGAGCTTCATGGTCACGCCTGTGGCCGCAGCGGCCTCGGTGCCCTCTTCGTTGACGTCAACGTACGCCTTGTGTATGACGGCCGAGATGAAAAGGTCTTTCTTCCCATCCATCCCGGAAAAATCGGCACTGCTTGAAAACGCATCGGTCATCCCCATCGACTGCAACACGGAGGCCAGGCTGAACTGGGCCGTCACCTTGAACTTCGGAACGCAGACAACAACCTCCCTGCTGTACAGGCGGGCCAGCCATTGGGAGAGATTCTCGGCGGTCAGGGTCTGCTCCAGTTTGCTCAGCCCGTCCGGCTCTTTCGGAAGCAGGATAATCATCGAAAGCTCTTTGTCCACGTAAGGCAATTCGAGGCATTGAAGGATATCGGTTTCCATGTAGCCGAACTGCGCTGTCTGGTTCATCATCGGGGTCTCAACCTTTCGCCCATCGGCAAGAATGAAGGGCCCATCCTGCGTCTGGTTCTTCTTGAACTGCCTGGCCCAGTTACCCTTGAAGTAGATGGCGTTCGTCAGCACCAGCCTGGTCATTGAATCCAGCACGCCTGCCGGTATGAGATCCTTGATCTTGTCTTTGGTCTGCTTTTCCACCCAGGTGTTGATCGTTTTTCGCGATGCTTCCACGGCCCTGACAAAATCCACCTCGGTGAGCTGCCCGCCATACTCGGTGCGAACAAGGTCCAGGAACTCCTTGAGAAATCCAAAGCCCTTCTGGCCCCAGAGTGCATTGGCCACATTCAGGGTGTAGGCCCCCTTCTCGCCTCTTTTGTTCAGGTCCTTTATGATCTGTCCGTAGGCGGAAGCAAACTGCCGCCGGTCTGGCCCGGGAGGCGACGATTCTTCCGTTTCGCCGGCCGTCGCGGGAAAGTGAAGCACCTGGGCCATCAGCGACGCCGTCCGGCCTCGCGCCCCGGCATGGGTCATCGCCAGGGCGGTCGAGATACTATAGGGCGAGACAAACAAGTTCCCCCCCTGGCTCCGCAATTTCGCATAAAGTTCAAGAGCAAACATATTGTTGCCCTCCACGACGAGCTGTTTTGCCGCTTCAGTGCTCCCGGCGGCATTCTCCGCCGCAAAGCCGTGAGGCGCCGCCATGACCGCCACGACCAGCACAAAGACCCATCGACCGGTTTTCATTTTGCTGCCCTCAGATTTTTCCGTCCCAAAAACCGCTCATTTCAACTCACCGACATAGGCTATGACGCCAGCCATAGCTGATGGGTTGACAGTTGATTCGCGAAAACGGTCGAAAAACCGCCAACAGTCGTGAGAAACGGCCCTGCAACTCGTTCTTGGGACCGGAACTGTATTTTCCGCCAATTCGCCTCAATCATTGACAACCGCAAGCGTTTATTGTAGTATAGATTATAGGAAACAAACTGTGAAAGGTCTTTTGTTCGTGAGGAACGTTATGGACTCTGAAAAAGACGATTTCTCGCGTCGATTCAGGTGGGATATCCTCGTTGTTTGCCTTGTGTTGGCTGTTGTAGCGGTGCTTACACTTTTTACCGATATCTTTGCGAAGTCCCAAACGGACGTGCTCCGGCAGCTCGTGTTTATGCTTGGCGCCCTGGTGTTTCTCAGTGCCCTTCTGACCATACTCTCAAGACTGTTTAAGATCCTCGATGCCCTGAAGGACAACAGCGCCAAGCTCAAGGAAGTGGCCGGCGCACTGGAAAAAATCGGTACGGAGCTGACTCACATCAATCACAGCACGCGCGTCAGCGAAACCGCAAAAGCCATCGCATTCCGCGATGAGGACAGACAATCGTTGCGCGAGGCCGTGTTCGACAAGCTCCAGCAGCAGGATTTTGTTGCGGCGAACGAGCTCGTTGACGAGATCGCCCGGCGTCCTGAGTACAAGGATCTGGCCGAACAGCTCAGAGCACAGGCCCACCGCTACCACGATGCAACCGACCAGGAGCGGATAAGCCAGGTCATAGCACACATCGAGAGGCTGCTGGACACCTGCCAGTGGGTCAAGGCAAGCACCCAAATCGAAGGACTGATCAAGGCTCACCCGGACAATGACCGGGCCAAGGCCATGCGGCAGGTCCTGCTCGACAGGAAACAGCAGCGCAAGAGAATCCTGCTGGCCGCTTGGGATGACGCCGTCAAAACGCAGGAAACCGATAGAAGTCTCGATATCCTCAAAGAGCTTGACTTCTACCTTACTCCGAATGAAGGATTGGCCCTGCAGGAGGCGGCGCGGGACGTCTTCCGGACGAAACTTCACAACATGGGTGTGCAATTCGCCATCGCCGTGACGGAAAAACAATGGGCCGGTGCACTGGACGTCGGCCAGCAGATCATCAAGGATTTCCCGAACAGCAAGATGTCCGAGGAGATTCGCGGAAAACTCGATGTTCTGACGCAAAACGTTGAAATGCAAAGCACTTAAGCAGCGCCTCGTCGCAACCTCGCAGATACACACAGAAGACATAAGGCCGCCCAGCCGAGTCCCGTATCCTCTTTCTCCTGGCAGTTTTTGCCATATAGTCCGAAAACAAATTTACTTTTTTGCTTATGGGACGTCTTTTCACTTGACGCGCGATCGAGATTGGGTTAAAGAAATAGCACTACAAGCGCGGCCTGGAAAAGGAAAACAAGATTCGTGCTTGTGGGATCACAACAGCAAGTCCAAAGACTTAACTGTATGGATGTGAGAGTGAAATAGGAGATTTCAACGGGTATCGATGAAAGGAGTCCAGAACTATGGTCAAAGGAGTGAAAAGGACGAGCATCTACGATGTGATCGGCTGGACAGGACTGGTAAGCGTCGTCTGGAATTCAACGCCTCATCCCTTAAAGATCTTTGCTCTGCCTTACGGCTTGTGCGTCTATCGGCACGTTCTTAAAGCCAGCTCAAACTTGCAGCAATTGCTGGGTTTGCATAGCCGGGAATACATGTCCTCCAAGCTGTTCCGGTTGTTCAGGCCAAGATACCGCCTGGTCAAATGCGTTCTGGCGACCTACGGGATAGACGGTTGATCTCGCTGCGGCCGGGCGTCTGTGTCACTGAAGGTCGAACAATGATTGAGTCTTAATCATTGTCACTTGGTCCGGATAGGCCGCGAAGGTGTGAATGTGCAGTTCTGCGCGCCGGGCCTCAAAGTCAACGTAGCAGAACGGCTGAAGCCCATCAACTTCCAATTCGGGGAACTTGACAAACACGCCGCGATTTCGCGCAAACCGTTCGAGGTCCATGTAGCTCTGGCGATACAGGTTTGGGCTCATCTTCTCGACCTGAAAGTCAGTGACGTAACTGGCCCCCCGGCTCAATGTGCACTTGTGGGTGCGCGGACCGCGGAACTGAAAACGTTCCAGAAGACCCCGGGAAGGCAGCATCTGGCCCGGCGTGCTCACAACCTCGGTCAGGCAGACGTCGCCGGCGAACACGCTAACCACGTGAGTACAGCCGGTCACCCAGATGATCGCTTCGTATTTTTCAGTATTCAAATGTCGGGTGGCGTAAATCTGAAAAAGCTCGGGGTGCAAGGGTCTTTGGAAAAGACTGAACATCAATTCCTCAACTGCAACGTTGATCTGCGGTGATTCCATCATATAGTCCTAACACAGAATACGGGCTCTCAACATGCCGTTATTATACCAAAACATGCGCCCTAATTCAAGGCTGATATCAGTACTGAAACGGGCGATTCCGGCCCTTATAGGACGATTGTTATGCAAGCATCGCATGCTCAAAGAGTAACAGGAAGGCACTTTTTTCAAAAAAATCCGAAAATTCCGATTGCGGGGTAGTTTTACTGCGGAAAAAAGTGGACAGTGATGGAGACTGCAATGATGTTGTACGAGGCATGAGTCCCGGCGGTAATTCCAAAGCCGCGAATCGCAAAAAGAGCCGCAAAGTAAATCCCCGCGACCGTCCGAAACGCAAACTTCGTCGCATTGAAGGGGTCTATCAGGTTGGGCTGCCCCGTGAGAAAATCCACGTGGTGATGCGCGCTGAACAATGCCGCCGAAATAAGAACCGAGAGCACGGCCGCGCTTCTGTGGCTCAGCCTCAGTGCATCCTGGAACAACAGCATCAGAAGGCATATCAGAATCAAACGGAAAACGAGCTCCTCGTAGATGCCGGCGCCGATTCCCGTAACGATGTCGGCCAGCAGGGAGCGATTGAGCGTTCCGCGGACGGCCGCGTCCCCGGGCGCAGACGGAGTTTGCCCCACCGTAGAGGAGCAGGCCGGTGCATACTCCCGCTGCGCCGGCGGCCAACCGCCATCGAAGGAAGCGTCGCGGCTTTGCGGCCCGGCGGAACTGTTCAGAAATAACGTCAGGACAATCAAGGGAACCGCCAGCAGAACGCATTCAACCGCCATTGGCAAAAGGTCGCCAAACCACAGACGCCACTGCTTGCCGGAGGCAATTTGCAGTGCCAGCAGAATGACTACCACCGCCAAAGGCGGGGCCGCCCACGCGAATTTGCCGCCAAAGCCCAATGATTCGAGAAGGTTTTGCAGCCATACGAACGCAACGACTCGTATCTGCGACTCGTTCAGAACATCCGTATTGATGCGAAATGTCCCTATCTCGTAGAAAATGATGAACGGCAGCAGGAAGACGATCGCGCATATCGGGCGCGACGTCCTCTCGAGATAAGAATCCCTCGCGAAGTTGAACAACTGGCTTTTGCTTTGCTTGATCCTGGAGCTGCTGCTATTCTTCGCTTTCGACATTCTGGGCCCTCGACCGCGTCTGAGTCCTTCCCGCAGGTCGATACGACAATTTCCACGACTGAATTTCTATAGAGTCTAATCCGCCTGAGCCGAAAATACAATAGGGTATGACCAGCGAAACACTGACGGAAATCTACGAATTGCTGTACGAGGCGTTCGGGCCTCAGCACTGGTGGCCCGGCGAAACGCCGTTCGAGGTGATGACGGGGGCGATACTGACACAGAACACAAGCTGGACCAACGTCGAAAAGGCCATCGCGAACTTGAAAGCTGCCGGGTGCCTCAGCCCCGAGGCGCTTCATCGCATCGAGCTGCCAAGACTTGCCGAGCTGATTCGACCGGCCGGGTACTACAACATAAAAGCAAAGAGGCTCAAGAACTTCCTGGAGTGGCTCTTTGACAGCTACGACGGTAACCTCGCCAATCTCGAACCTGTCGCCACCGGCCGACTCAGAGAAGAGCTTCTGGCAATCAAGGGCGTCGGCCGGGAGACCGCCGATTCGATTCTGCTCTATGCCCTGGGCAGGCCCGTCTTTGTCGTCGATGCTTACACTGCCCGGATTGCCGTCAGGCACGGGTTGATCGAGCCGGACGCGGATTACGAGCAGTTGCGGGAATTATTCGAGTCGAATCTTCCACAGGACGCGCAACTCTTCAATGAGTATCACGCCCTGCTGGTTCGAGCGGGGAAAGAATTCTGCAAACCAAAGGCCCGGTGCCCCGGCTGCCCCCTCGAAAAGCTCCCCCACACCCTCGAAAGCGAATATATCTAATGCTGAAACGCTACTTTGTATTTCCATCTGAAGTCATAACTTTCTGCAATAGTAGCAGTCAAATCCTAAATCCGAATATCTAAATCCAAAACAAGCACGAATGACCAAAGCCCTAATGTTCCAAACGCGCGGGCCTTCGGCCCGTGCTTGGGATTTTGAGTTTTCGTCATTCGAATTTGTTTAGAGTTTAGGATTTAGTGCTTCGGATTTTTTTGAACCGTCGCAAGTTCTCGTCAAGTGGCGTAGTAGTGCTAAAGCACCTTCTGTCCGGGCTTGGCCCCGGGGTCGGCGGTGAGCATGAAGATGTCTTTTCCGCCGGAGCCGGCCGCCAGAATCATCCCTTCGGACAGGCCGAACCTCATCTGCCTGGGCTTGAGGTTGGCGAAATAAACGACGGTCTTGCCGGTCAAATCCTCGGGCTTGTACGCTGTCGCTATGGCGGCCAGAACTGTCTTCTCAAGTCCGCCCACGTCCAAACGCAGTCGCAACAGCTTGTCGGCGCCTTCGACCCGCTCCGCGCTCAGGACCTTTGCAATGCGCAGGTCGATCTTGCCGAAGTCGTCAATCGTACACTCGGGTTTGATCGGCTCAGCGACAGCGGCCTGCGGCGGCGGACTTTGAGTTTCCTTACTCTCTTGCATCATGGCATTCACCTGTTCTTCGTCAACTCTTTCGAATAATCGCTCGAAAACATTTATCTTGTGGTTCTCCAGCACCGTACCGACATCCGCAAAACTCAATTTGCCAACATTGAGGAATCTTTCCACCTTTTCGCCGAACCTCGGCAGGATGGGTTTTAGGTAAATCGTCAGAATCCGCACGGCGTTGATAACGGCCGTCAGCGTCGTGCGCGTTGCCTCCAGGTCCGTCTTGATCATCACCCACGGTTGATTCTGCTCGACGTACCGATTGGCCTCGTCGGCCAACCCGGTAATCGTTCGGACAACCGCGGAGAATCTAAGGTTCTCATAATCCTCGATGATCTGATCTTTCGCTGCTGCGACTTTGGCGATGAGCGATTTGCCCTGCTCGTCCAGCCGGCCGAGCTGCGAATCCAGCTTGTTGGTCAGCATCGGACCCGAGCGGGATGCGAGGTTGGCGAATTTGCCGACCAGGTCGGAATTGGCCTTGCTGATGAAATCATCTATTCGCAAGTCGAGGTCTTCAACGTCGTCGGTCAGTTTGCTTGCGTAATAATAGCGTAAGTACTCGGGATCGAGATATTTTGCGTATGTTCCGGCCTTAATGAAGGTCCCGCGAGACTTGCTCATTTTCTCTCCATTGACGGTCAGAAAACCGTGCACGAAGAGCTTCTCGGCGGTCCTGATGCGCGCACCTATCAGCATGGCGGGCCAGAACAAAGCGTGAAAATACATGATGTCCTTGCCGATGAAATGATAAAGCTCGTATTCGCCGTCGGCAGCCTGCCTCGAGCCGGTGCCGGGCCAGAGGGCGTCGAAATCGAGGTTGTTCCTGTCGCAGTAGTTCTTGGCGGAGGCCATATAGCCGATGGGCGCATCCAGCCAGACGTAAAAGAACTTGTCCTGCTCGCCCGGTATTTTGAATCCGAAGTACGGCCCGTCACGCGATATGTCCCAGTCTTTCAAGCCGGCGATGAACCATTCTTCGAGCTTGTTGGCCACCGATTTCTGCGTATGCCCCCCGGCGATAAGCGCTCTGAGCTGCTGTTCGTAGTTGGCGAGCCTGAAGAAGTAGTGCTCGCTTGCTCTGCGAACAGGCTCGGCGCCGCACGTGGAACACTGCGGATTGATCAGCTCCGTGGGCCTGTATATCCCGCCGCATCTGTTGCACGAATCGCCGTATTGGTTTTCCGCATGGCATCGCGGACAAGTGCCGCGAATATATCTGTCCGGCAGCCACATCCGACACTTTTCGCAGTAAGCCTGCTCGACGCTGCTCTTGACGATGGAGCCAGCCTCGTTCAAACGGTTGAAAATCAGCTCGCTGAAGTATTTGTTTTCCGGCGAGTGGGTCGAGTAATAATTGTCGAACTCGATGAGAAACCGATCAAAGTCGCTCTTGTGCTCTTTGTGCATGCGCTCGATCAGCTCCTCCGGGCTGATGCCGGCCGCGCGAGCACGGATCATCACGGGCGTGCCGTGCGTGTCATCGGCGCAGAAATACAGGCACTGGTTGCCGCACATTTTCTGGAATCGCACCCAGATATCGGTCTGGAGGTACTCCACGAGGTGTCCTATGTGGATGGGGCCGTTCGCATAAGGCAGGGCTGAGGTTACGGCGATTTTGCGAGGCATTGTTCTTCCTTGAGGATCGAGATCACTCATCTGGTATCATCGTTGGTTACTGTGCTTGGTCATCCTGGCCCCGGTCGTCTGCGGCGTCGTCCTGGTTCCCAGCCGGCGCGGCCGGTCCAATGATCTCGATCTCATCGAGGCCGACGGCCGCTTTGTCCCCGTTTTCATACTCGACCAGGACCAGTTGGCTCAATATCTGGCCATCCACAACCTTGCCCCGCCCGTGCTGGGTTTTCACCGGCGTGTTCTTCCGGGGAAGGCGCTTTTTCAGCTCGGTATAGGTTTCGTCCTCGTACCTCAGACAGCACTTCAACCGGCCGCAATAGCCCGAAATCTTGGCCGGGTCGAGCGTGGCTTTCTGCATCTTGGCCATGCGCATATTGACCGGCTTGAGGTGCTTCAGGAAGCGCTGGCAGCAGCACTGCTGCCCGCAGCTTTCCACGTCGCCGAGGAGCTTGGCCTCATCGCGAGAGCCAATCTGGCGCATCTCGATGCGCGTCTGGTATTCCTGTGCAACGTTTTTGACCAGCCCGCGAAAATCCACCCGCCCGTCCGACATGAAATAGAAGATGATGCGTTCGCCGCCGAGGACGTGTTCGGCATCGACAATCTTCATCGGCAGGTTCATCTCCTTGACGAAACGCCTGCACGATTCCATCTCTTCCCTGGCGATCTTCCGCAGGTGCCGTTCTTCGCTAATATCCGCAGCGGTTGCGAAGCGGACGAATTTGCCGGCCTGCTCCAGAGGGAATTCGACCTCGCTCACTGTGAAATAGTCCCGTATCTGTTCCTCACTCAATCGGAACTGCCCGCCTCGGTAGCACGTGAATCGGCCCACGAGATAGCCCAATTCGAGACCGCGAATGGTTTTGACCACGACCTCATTCTGCTGCTTGGGAATCGCAGCCTCATGATGCTCGAAGAGACCGAGCGCATTCATCCGGCCGTACCGAACCAGCATGTACCTTTTGCTTCTCGCCTGTTTGGCCTTTGGTTCTGAGTTCTTTATCATCGAAACTACCTATATTATCACAGCCTTAGGCTGCTTTTTTTCTAAACCGTTATTCTATCAGAGTCAGCCAGGCTTAACAAGAGCTGCTCGAAAATAAGCTTCTCATTGACACTGGACTCGATCCAGTCCAACATCCGGTAGCACTCGGCGATCTTTTCCGCGGCGCGCTCGGCATCGAAACGGGCGGCCAATTCGCGTATCTGCTCCTTCTGGTCGAAGTTCACTGGCTCCTTCGCCGGCGCTGCGTCGAGCATCATTGCATCGTGCAGGGCCGAGACAATCATCGCAATGACCGTTCCCATCGCCCGGCGATTGATGTCCGTTCTGCTTGTGGCCTCATCAAGGTCCGCCCATTTGTCGGCAATCTTCTTGCAGTCCGCAAGAAGCTCCTGGGCCAAATCCAGCGCGTCGGCGAATTCATAGCGGGCCAGGGACGCCAGAAGCCTCTTCTTGATTTCGTACAAGTCCGCTCCGGCTACTTCAAGCTGCGCCCACTTGCACGCGGCGCCCAGGCTGCCCTGCGCCAAACGTGCAAAGTACAGCGGTTGCCCGCCCTTTAGGCCCATATCCTTCAATTTTTCGACCGTCCTGCCTTCGTCTATAGGCCCGAAGCGAACCGTCTGGCACCGTGACCTGGTCGTGGGCAGAAGCTTCTCCAACCGGGTGCAAAGCAGCACGATGGAGCAATATCCCGGCGGCTCTTCGAGAACCTTCAGCAGGCAATTCTGCGAGGAGGCGTTCAGCCTCTCGGCCTCGCTGACGACGAAGACTTTCCGTCTGGAAAGAGTCGGCTTGGTCGATACCTTCGCGATGAGAAACTCGCGAATCACGTCTATCGGCAAATCGACCGGCGTTTTCTTGTCCTTGTTGTCCTTCGTATATTCGAGCAGCTCCTTATAGACGTGATTGAAGTCGGGGTTCGAGCCGGTCTCGAAGAGCCGGCACGATTGGCACGAACCGCAACTGTCGGCAAAGCCATCCTCCACGACAGGGTTTCCGCACAGCAGCAGCTTGGCCCATTCGCGGGCGGTCTTGAACTTGCCGACGCCTTCCAGCCCCGCAAAGATATACGCATGGGCCCATTTGTCCGACGCAAACGCCCGCTGCAACAGGTCAATCGCCCTGTCCTGACAAAAAACGTCTTTTAAAGACATAAAAGATCAGCCACAGATTACACAGATTTCTCAGATGTATTTTATTATGTTATAAGACCATACGTTTGACTTCGACTGATGGACCAAAGTTGATAATCAGGCCAACTTCAAGTCCGGCGGCCTTTAGATAATTCAGGAGTTGTGCTTCAAAATCAACAGCATAAGCAGCGTTGATAACGTCGCGTGTAAGCTCTTGATATTTGTATTCCGCCATTTGGAGTAAATTTGATTCAGTGTAACCTGTGAAATCTGTGGCCAAAAAGTTTTTCGATCTCCCCTGTCACGCTCTTGTGTACCGTTTCGACGTCGCCGGTGGCATCGACGACCGCGAAGCCCCTTTGCACCCGGGCCAATTCCAGAAAACCTTCGCGCACTTTTTGATGGTATCCGTCCCCTTTCGCCTCCATCCTGTCCAACTGCCGCTTCAACCGCAGCGAAGCGGTCTTGAGGTCCACGTCGAGAATGATGGTTAGGTCGGGCCAGACTCGCTCAAGACAGTCGGCCGCGATTTTGATGACCTTGTCCATCCCGAAGCCGCCCGCATAGCCCTGGTAGGCGCACGTGCTCGAAAGCCATCGGTCGAGCACTACGCAGTGATTCTCGTGCAGCACAGGCGAAATCTTTTCGGCCCAGAGCTGCGCCCTGGCCGCCATATACAACAGCAGCTCAGTTCTTGTGCTCATCGCCTCGTGTTCGGTGTCGAGCAGGATTTCTCGTATCTTCTCGCCGATAGCGGTGTCACCGGGGTCGCGAAAGCGGCTGACCGTCACGCCCTGCTCTTGAAGCCGCTGGACCAGAAGTTTCGTGTGCGTACTTTTGCCGCAGCCGTCCGGGCCGTCGAGCACTATGAATTTGCCCTGGAATTTGTTCTTCAAAGACTTTTCACCTTCAATCACGAGTGATCTTGCCGGAGCAGACAATACCAGCCCCCGCCGCGTAAGACAACCTATTTGTTCCCACGGCCGCCGCCGTGCCGGGTTCTATTTGGAGATATCCGACAGCAGGCCGTAGGTCTCGGGCATGCGATGGCGAGGCCCGATGGAGCGCCAGTGCCCCACCCATTGCAGGGTTTCCCGTTGGTTCAGGTCAACCTCCGCCCAGAACACGCCCTCCTTGCCCTCGTTCGAGGCCAGAATCCTGCCCATCGGGTCGATAATCAGGCTGCTACCGTCATAGACGGATGGGACCATATAGACGCCGTTGTCGCGCGCCCGGACCCGGAAGGTCGATTCGCCGTTGACGCAGCCGTCCTTGTCGGGCAGCGTATTGCCCCACGTCGGGGCGAAAATAATTTCCGCCCCCTGGAGGGCGAACATCTCCGCCGCCTCGGGGAAGAACCAGTCGTAGCAAATCTGAATCGCGACCTTGCCGAAGTCCGTGTCGAAGACGGGGTATTCGTGGCCGGGCCGAACGCCCTTATTCCATTCCTCTCGTGGCAGATGGACCTTGCGATACTTGCCCGCGAGCCGGCCCCGCCTGTCCAGCAACACGGCGGTGTTGTAAACAACGTCGCCAACCCGCTCGTTAAGGCTGGCCACTACCCATACATTGTTCCTCTTGGCGGCTTGAGCCAAGGTCTCGCTGACCGGGCCTGGGATCGGCTCAGCTAAGTCTTTGAGGGTGGCGGTCGTGCCGACGGCGGTAATCGTCTCGCCCAAGCAAACGATATCGAGCCCGAGCTTTCCCGCCGCGTCGATCTGGTCGCACCACAGCTTGAGATTCTTCTGGGGCGTGCTGTTCTTCGGCCGCAGATACACGGTGCCGACCTTCACCTTTCGCGGCCCCGGCGCCGGCGCTTCGCGGACGCTCACCTCTTTCCAGAGCACCGAGCCGCCCCGAAGCCACTTGACCTCCAGCGACAACCGGGCGCCGTCGGCCCCTTCGGGCGCAACCAGCACGTCGTCGAATCGCGCCAGATTGCCATCAACAACCGGCCCCCGCACAAGCGTCCCCGCCGGATGCACCGACTTGCCGCCCTGCGTCCAGCTTACCCGCACAACCAACGAATGGTAAGGAGCCGAAACATCGCGCAACTGACATTCCACCTTAACCGCATAAGCCTTGCCGCCTTCGATGCCCTTGATTTCCTGAGCAACGCCCCCCACCGCGAACGGGTCGTCCCCGTCAATCAGCAGTCCCCCGCCGGCGTTAGCCTTCACCCGGCAAGCCGCCTTCTCCCAAACAGGCCCCCACACCGCCCACCCATCAGGCAACTTCCCCTCCCCCACCGCCTCGAATCTCGGATTCGCCACAATCTCCCTTGCCCCGCCACCAAATGCCAAACCCATGAAGCAAACAATCAACATGATGCCTGATACTATGCACTCTCTCATCTTCAATTCCCTTCCCACTTGGATTTCCTGTCGAGGCATTCCTACCGGCTTCATTCTTTGGCCAGTTTATCAAGCCACCCCTGAATCTTCTCAACCATGTGCGCGATGCCTATTTGCCTGTATAGCGCCAACGCACTTTCCAAACACTCTCTCGTCTTTGCCACATCCCCTCGCTGTTCATAAAGCGAACCCAAATTGATATGCAGGCTTGCGGTCCTCTCGTTCATACCTCGAGATTCGGTGATCTCAAGGGATTCTTTGAACCTCTGCTCAGCTTCGTCCAAATCACCCTTCCTTAAATAAATCACCCCCAGGTTCTCGTAGTCGGCAGCTACCCCTTCCAATCGGCCGATCTTTTTGTTGATTTCCAATGACTTCAGATGCATCGACTCAGCGTTGTTGAAATCCCCCTTGTCAATATAGAGTAGGCCCAAATTGGCATAACCATCCGCTACTCCTTCTGATCGCAAGAGTTTCTTATTGATTTCCAATGACTTCAGAATCACCTGCTCGGCCTTGTCAAAAGCGCCCTGTTTTCTGTAGACCTGGCCTAAGTTGGCGTAACATTCCGCCACTCCTTCTAATTGCCCCAGATTTTCGTTTATCTCCAGTGATTTACTAAGCATCGATTCTGCATTATCCAAATCATTCCGAGTCAGGTAGTTCAACCCTAAATTGCCGCAGGCACTCGCTATGATTTTCTTCGAGTCCAGTTTTACTGCAATCGCAAGTGACTTCAGATGCATTTGTTCGGCCTTCTCTAAGTCACCGCGCGTTCGATAGATGACACCCAGGTTGTTGTAGTTGATTGCTACTGTTTCCTGCCACCCCAATTTCTCTGCAATCTCCAGCGACGTTAGATACATCTGCTCCGCCTTGTCCAAGTCACCGCGTGTCCGATAAAGAAGGCCCAAATTTCCGTAGTGCCTTGTCATCCCGCTCAGTCGCCCAAGCTTCTTGTCTAATGAGAGTGCAGTCTCGTGTAACTTCTCAGCATGTTCCAAATCACCCTTTATTTGGGAAATTATCCCAAGATTGCCGTAATTCTTAGCTATCACCTCTGACCGGCCAAGCCCCTTGTTGATCTCCAGCGATTTTAGGAACATCTGCTCGGCATGACCCAAGTCACCTGTTGCTTGATAGATAAGCCCCAAATTAGAGTACTGATCCGCTACTCCCTCCAATCGCCCCACCTTCTGATTTATCTCTAGTGCTTGCCCGAGAGACTCTTCTCCCCTACTCAAATCCCCCCGCGCCAAATAGATGAGCCCCAAATTGCCTAGTGCAATGGCCTTCCATATTTCATCATTCGTCTTAACGCTGATCTCTTGAATGCGAATATATGTCCGCTCCGCTTCAGCCAGCTTTCCTTGCATGATACAGATAAGCCCCTTTTGGTTGATAGCCGGAAGATCATTTGGATCAATTGCGAAAACTCTTTCAATCGCAGATTTGGCGACATCTATGTCACCTCTCAAATACGCAATCGCTGCTATCTCTCGGTTCCGCTGTACAGGTTGATCCGGGTGCTTGTCTCTTTCCCTAATCAATAGTTCCTGCAATCTACTTAAGTCGCCTTGGCGCCACGCTCGCAGTGCTTCCTCTGCGTCTGGGCGGCTGCCCCCCTCAGCCACCAATTTCTCTGTTCTCTGTGCCCCCCTTATAGCATTCTCTCTCCTCCAATATTCTGCTTCTTGCTCCCAATATTCCGCTTTCTGTTCGGCTCGTCCCTTGTCCTCAGCCAACTTTATAATTCTCTCCCAAGTCTCCGCATCTGCTCCAGGCCTCTTGTCAACTGTAACGTTAGCGTTATCTCCTATGACAATCCCATCGCCTTCTACGCGACCGATACCCACTTCAGGGGCCGGTTCAATCTTCTTGTGACGTGATCTCAAAACAACTGGCACAACAATCCCACTGATAGCTGCTACTACCACGGCCACAATCGCAATTTGATTTGTTGTGCTTTGTCTTAGAAATGCATCGATCAACCACATTGGTCTATCCCTCCGATCAGTTCAACGGTCTCGCTCCACAATCGAACATATCTCCTGCGCTTGCGCATGTTTGTTAGCAAGTTTCCCCGACTTCGCTTTTCTGCAACGAGTACCTACCCGGCGCCCATGTCTCAGCCCCTGTCAAGCCCAATTTGTACGACAGGCCGCCCGTTTTGTCATTCCCGCCCCGCATCCGAATGCCGGGTAAACTCTAGCGGGAATCCGCTTAGTCGCTACGTTGATGGATCCCTGCTTTCGCAGCACCGTAAGGCGTCCTGCGGAAGATGACACGACGAAGCGCTCACTTCATTCAGCCGCCATGCTATTATAACCGCTGGCGTTTCCTGGACAATTCAAATTCCGATGGACTGCTTTGGCCGCCTGTGTTAGAATGTGGTTGGCAGAATCATCTTCTAATTGATAGTGCTCTGTCGGAGATGTTTTTGGCGGACGGCGGCTTCCTTAAAGGGTTGTCACCCCGAGCGCAGCCGAGGGGTCTGTTGAAACAGATTCCTCGACTCCGTTATACTCCGCTCGGAATGACGTTTTTCATCCGAATCTGCGACAAAGCACCGATCTACAGGCATATTATGGCGAATAAGACTGCTAACGGAGCGAAAGTGTAATGGCTGCCGGTGTGTTGAAAGTTGCGACGTGTCAGTTTGCCGTGGGGCGCTCGATCACGCGAAATTCGCGCGCGATCTGCGAATTCCTGCACAAGGCACACAAGTCCAAAGCGGACATCGTGCATTTTTCCGAATGCGCGCTGAGCGGCTACGTCGGCACGGATTTTCCTAACTTCGACGGGTACGACTGGGACCGGCTCAAAGAAGAGACGCAGAAGATAATGGCGCTTACCGCCAGGCTTGGCCTCTGGGTCGTTCTGGGCAGCACGCACAGACTGACCGAGCCGAATAAACCCCACAACAGCCTGTACCTGATCAATACTGAAGGCAAGATTGTTGACCGCTACGACAAGAGATTCTGCACGCCGGGCGACCTGCGGCGGCTCGCGCCGGGCAACCGGTTCGTCACCTTCACCCTCAACGGCGTGAAATGCTCGCTGCTGATATGCTTCGATCTGCGGTTTCCCGAACTCTATCGCGAATTGTACAAGCAGAAGGTCCAGTGCATTTTTCAATCCTTCTACAACGCCCGCCAGCAGGGGCCAAGCGTTCACACCCACATCATGCGCCAGACCATGCAGTGCCACGCGGCGACGAATCATTTCTGGGTGAGCATGTCGAATGCGAGCGGGTATTATTCGCCCTATCCATCGTGCTTCATTCAGCCGGACGGCGTGATCGCCCGCCAGCTCCCGGCGAATCGGCCCGGCCTGATGGTCAACATCGTCGATCCGGGCAGGAAATTCTACGACCCGATGGCTGATTTCAGAGATATGGCCATCAGCGGCAAGCTCTGCAACGGGCCACTGATCGCCGCCGACCCGCGGTCGAGCAAGAAAACGATCCTTTGAGAGAGAACCTTGAGCAGTTGTCCCGGCCAGACCCGGTCGCAATTTTCGGACGTTGCTTTGTCCGCCTCTTGTTGATTCACGGATAACCCGCTGGTTGAAAACGGACGGCCGCTGCGTCTTGAAACCATAACGTCGCAGTTCAGAGCGAATCCCCCGGCGGGAGCAGAAAGCGGCAAAGCAGGTTTCAGGCTCGGAATTGACATTTTCCGGGAAAATCCATCCTGAGTATCCATATTAGGCTTCCTCTCAGCGCGACTTTCGGCCGAAAATTCCTTGCCCACCGGCGATTTTTCCACTAAACTATAGGTCGTTTTTTGGCCGAATCTTACAATTGAGTTCGATTTGGAGATAGAAACATGAAACGACAATACTTTACTTTCGTCCTTCTGCTGGCCGGCGGCATGTTGCTGCTGCACGCCGGCTGCCAGGAGCAGGCCAAAGCCCCGGAAGGAGCGGCGATCCCAACCACAACGAAAGGCAAGAAACCCGCAAAGGCCGTTCGCGCACCCAAACCCGGTGAACCTTCACCGAAAATCACGTTTGAGAGCATGGTCTGCGATTTCGGGGAAGTGGGGCCGAACAAAGACAACACGAATGAGCTCAAGTTCACAAACACCGGCGATGCTTTGTTGAAAATCTCAAAAGTTGATAGATGCTGTGGAGTCGTCACAAAGCTCGACAAAATGGAGTACGCCCCCGGCGAGAGCGGCACGCTGCAGGTGCAGTGGAAATCAGGCCCGTTGCCAAGCACCTTCACAAGGCAATTGGTCCTGCACAGCAACGATCCGGTGAATCCCAGTATCTCGGTCGCCATAAGAGCGACGGTCGTGCAGCGAGTGGTCGGTGAGCCGGAGCGATTGAAACTTTTCCTCGACGAGGAAAACGCCGGCTGTCCTGAGATTACTCTGAGCAGTCTCGATAACCGGCCGTTTTCCATCGTCTCATTCAAGTCAACCGCCGACTGCATCACGGCGGATTTTGATCCCTCGGCCGAAGCGACGAAGTTCGTTTTGCAGCCCAAAGTCGATCAGGAGAAACTGCAAAAGAACCTTAAAGGGCGCGTCAATATTGAATTGACTCACCCTGATGGCAACATGATTTCGATACTCTTCGACGTGCTGCCGCAATACACGGTTTCCCCGCCGTTGATTATCATTTTCGACGCTCAGCCGGAAACGCCCACGGTCAGGGAAATCAAGGTGCTCAACAACTACAAGAAAGACTTCGAGATTGAGTCGCTGGCCTCAAAGAGCGGCATGGTCGGCGTGAAACTCGTAGAACAGCAGAAAATCTCAAACGGTTACGTGCTCAACGTGGAAATAACGCCGCCGGCCGCCGACGAGAAGATAAGGTTCTCCGACACGTTCATGTTGAACCTCAAAGGCGGGGCGAAACTGTCCGTTACCTGCAATGGCTATTTTGCAAAGAAAAAACCCAGCCTTCCGGCGCAATAAGGGGCGATTGAGAATCCCACCCGCAGTGAAGAAGCTCATCGGCGTACTGTTGCTGGCGGCGCTGGCGATAGGGATTTCGTGCGCCCGGCCCGAGCGCAGGAGGCCTCAAACGTATAAGCCAGAAGGCACGCGAGCCGGGTCGCTCACGATCTTTTTCACCGGCGGCACGCTTGGGGCGCTGAAGCCATGCGGCTGTTCCGGCGGACAGCTTGGAGGCTTTGAGAGACGCAGAGCCGTGTTGAGCACCGTGCCCAGGGAGGGACGATTGGTTGTTGACACGGGCTCGTTCGTCAGGAGCGAGGGCGAGCAGGACCTTATTAAGTACACGATCATCGTCCAGGCCCTCGGACAGCTCAATTACGACGTAGTCAGCTTGAGCAAGCAGGATATCGAAATAGGCAGGAATCTCGGCGAGCTGGATGGTAATGATTTGGGCTTCAGTTTGATTGGAGCGGACGCCGGAGCCAGTGCAGGCGTGCCGGCGAGATTCACGAAGAAGCTGTCGCTCCAGGGCAAGACCGTGGCGGTGACGATCGCCGCGCTCGACACGGAATCCAGGTCTATGGAGAAAATCCGAGAGCTTTTCGCCCCGCAAACGGACGCGACGGCTCTGAACATCCTAATCGTGAACCGCTGCGGTCCCGGCGTTGCCGAGTCTATTGCGGGGACGGCGCCGTTCGTCGATTGCATTGTCTGTCCCTCTGAGTCGGACGAGCCGATAGTGATGAGCGAGCCCGATAAGAGGCCCCTGGTTTTTTCCACAGGCCGATTCGGCAGGTATGTATGCAAACTTCAGGCAACGACCGGCGGGGCCCGGAAGGCTTTGAAGCTGGGCCTTGATGTGATTCCAGTTGTGGAAGATCTTCCCAAAGACGCTTCACTGGTAAGCTTGTACAAAGATTACCAACAGTTTGTCAAAGAAAGCAATCTTCTGGAGAAACACCTTCGTGTGGCGCTGCCGAACGGCCTGGAATATGCCGGGTCCGCCTCGTGCAAGCCCTGCCATGAGTCCGAATACGAGAAGTGGCACAGCAGCACACATGCACACGCGTATGCGACGCTCGAGCAAATCGGCTCGCAGTTCGACCCCGAGTGCGTTGTATGCCATTCGGTCGGCATGGATTACGAAAGCGGGTTCCTTTCCCTGGAGAAGACCGGGGATTTGAAAGACGTCGGCTGCGAAAACTGCCACGGCCCAGGCTCAGAGCATATCCGAAGCGGGGGCAGGGTCAAGACCACTGAGCCAAAGTCAGCCTGTGTCCATTGCCATACCCCGGAGCAAAGCGGGGAATACGCGGGAAACGAACGTTCTTTTTTGGAAAAAATCATTCACTGGACGGAACCAAATGCCCCCGGTCATGTCAAATAGGAAGAAACAGGAACACAGAAGTATTCTAAGCAAGTCTTAGATGGCTTGCGTTCTTCCGGAACTGACATGATAAACACGTTGCGAATAACAGGCGTCATAGCGGTGATCCTCGCGGGTGTTCTCTTCGTTTTCCCGGTGGTCTTCGGCGTCCGCAACGACGCGCTCATCAACGAATTCCTGGGCTCCCCCGGTGCCAGAGAGAAGTTCGAGAAGGCTACCAGCAGCAAGGCACAGAACAATGAAGAGCGGGCCTCGCCGCTTGTCCAGCAGGCGGAAGCATTCGCACTATATCTGAACCCACCCAAGTCGAGCGTTGCAGCAGCCTCCAGGGACCAGAAGGCAACCGGCTTGGTGCGCCCGCTGCAGAGTGTTTCCCCAAAATTCAAGGTCTTTGCCACGACTTACTTCCACAATAACCCGGAAATGTCGCGGGCTCTGATCGACGAGCCCGGCCGAGGACGGCACTGGGTCCGGCAATCGAGCACCGTAGGACATTTGGTCATCGATCAGGTAAAAGACGGCATTGTGGTTGTCAAGAGCAACGAGGAGACATTCGAGGTCCCACTCGAAGAGATTCCGGCGGCCGCCGCCGCAACACCCACATCTCCTGTTTCGACAGTTCCGGCACCGAGAGATGTTGCAAGCCGCTCCCGAACAGCTCTGTCCGCTTCTGCCAAAACGCCTTCCGGAACAACGCCGGTCGCCAGGGCCCTTCCGCAACAGCCTGCAAGCACCGAAAAAGATGCAAAGCTCCAGGAACTGGCACGGCAGCTAATAGATGTTCAGAGAAATCCCACCGCCAGCAGCGGCACAGCAGGACTCAGCGATGCAGAAAAGACCGCACGCACACTCGACCTGATTACTAAATACAGGGCGGCGCAAAGGTCAGTGCGGGTCAGCCCCAATGAAGCCAAAGAGCTGGGCGCTTTGGGTAAGGAATTGGAGCCGACACAGGGGGAGCCAAACACGCCTGTGCCGGCCATAGACGAAGGCAAAATAGAAGCGGGCCCACCCGCCGATCCCAACGGGTCGGCTGACAGCGGCTCCGAGCCTTGATGAGTAAGTGCGGCCCAGCCCAGTTGCACACCGCCGCGGCAGGCCAATTCACGATGTTCTTCTCGGACTCTCGCTGTGTAGTCAGGCCGCGGCCATCCAGCCACACGAGCACAGTAACATCGAGAAACAGGATTTCTTCTTGCTGTGCGCCAGCATTCGAAGCGTATGATTTTGGCCAAGAATCGACCGGTCAGATGCCACCATTTGAGCAGGCAAAATCGGCTATTTTTTACCTGAAAACGGGAACTTTTATCCAGTCTCTGTGTCTGATTAAGTGTCTGGCAAAAGCCGGATTTCAATGGCCGGAGAGTATGTACATAAAGGCTTGAATGAAAAAGAGTTATGACAATGGACTCTGATCTGCTGGGTCCGTTGAGTTCGGAGCAGTGCTGGTACTTCATGGTTTATCGGACGAAGGGGTGATCTATGATGATGGACAGGCGCTTTTTTCGCAGAGGGTACAGCGGAATCTTTGCCTTGGTGGTAGCTTTTTCATTTATGTGCAACTGTATCTTCGCTGCGGAGCAAGCGAGTGCCTCCGCGGGGGCAAGCTTCAAGATATTCGGCCCCCCGAAGTACATGAAGCACATCACCGTGGATCAGGGCGAGGCGTATCTCGCTCAGTTGGTGACAGGCACAGTCACGCACTTTCCCGGCTCCCCTCCTACTACGTTGCTGGTCACGGCTCAACCCTCCGAGCTGGCCAAAGCTGGCATCATACTCAATCTTGTTGACAGCCCGGACAAGTTCGTCATAAAGAAGATACTTCCGGTCTCGGCGGCAAGGAAGATGCCGTCCAATGCACAAATCGCGGCCAAACTCAGCCCCAGCTTAACCAAGGGCCTATCCATCGGAAACTTTTCCGACCCCCCCTCGGCGAACGCAAGTGCCAAAGCCATCATCGACATTCATAACGATGCCGTGATCGCCATCGCCCCTGCCGCTCTTCTGGAGAGAATTGTCGCCGCCATAGGGCCGTTGCCGAGTTTATCATCGGTCGAGGAACCCCAGAGGCCAAAGACTTCGGACCAGGCGCAGACATCCTCCTCCAAGCAGAAGACTTCCGCGCTGAACGAGTCCGCTGAAGCAAGATTCCTCCTGACCGCCAACGGTCCGACCGAGCGCGAACCCAACGCCGCGACCGCCACGGCGCCACAAGAGATGCCGGAGCAGCCCGCCGCGCGGGTGCATGAGCCGCCACCCCTTCCCAATGGAGACCAGGTGGTGAATCTGGCTTTGGCCGACCGCCAGAAGCTCACGATTGCCGAGCTGCTCGGACTGGTGGGTCCCTATCTGCAACTGGACTTCATGTACGACGAGAAGGACGTCGCCCAGGAGGTGACACTCAATCCTCACGGAAAGTTCCGCGGCCCCCTCAAGGTCAATGATTTATACTCTTTGCTTGAGGAGGTGTTGAAGTTCAAGAACCTCGCGATGACCCGGAGCAAGGGTAACCTCGTGATGATCGTTCCCGTGGGAAACGCTCTCGACATCGACCCAATGTTGCTGGAGGCCGACAAGGGCGGCGCTGAACGCGGGGACGGAATCGTACAAAAGATCTTCAATTTGAAACACATTGACATAAATAGCGCACAAAATCTCCTGACGGGAATGAGGCTGACGACGAGTATTACCCCGATTCCGGAAACCAAAACCCTCATTGTCACCGGCTATGCGCACCGCATGCCGCGCATTCAGACACTGCTGGACATTGTCGATAAGCCGGGCGAGCCGAAGAAGTTCAGATTCAGGCCGCTGCGATATACAATGGCCCAGACCCTGGCGCCGAAGCTACAGACCCTCGCTGTGCAATTAGGCACCATATCCATTACCGTCGCCGAGACGGCAGAGACAGCGGCGCCAACGACAGCAAGCGCCAAGAGGCCTGGTGAGACAGACGAGCAGTATCAGAACCGGCTGCGCGCCGAGGCCGCCGCCAGGGCCCGGCAGATTGCGAGCATGAGAGCGGCCACCGCGCTGCAGCAGCCGGAATCAGGCCCACCGCCGGTGTATCTCGACGCCGACGAAAGAACGAACCGTATCCTGATGATAGGACTCGACAAGCAGTTGGACGACGTCGAGGAACTCATAGACATGCTCGACGTCGCTCAGCAGGACCTGCGGACGCTGGAGCTGTACAAAATCGAGAACATTGACGCCCTGGAGGCCCGAAAGAAACTTGAGGAGCTTGGCGTAATCAGTCCCAGCTCGATGATGGATTCCACGAGACTCACGGATGGCACCAAGCCCGGGACTGCAACGACGCCTACCACGGTGCAGAGACCTCCAATGACAAGGACCTCGATGACCAGGGGCCTTCCAGGGGAAGGGACCGAGTCTCTCCTGGAAGAGCCGCAAGTGGTCATCATCGAGCCGACGAATTCGCTGCTGGCCAACGCAACCGCCGAGCAACATACGCGGATCAAGCGGATCCTGGACCTGGTGGATAAGGAGACGGACAAGGAGGAGATTCCTTATAAACTCTATCCACTGGAAAATCAGTCTCCGGAGCACTTGACGCAGGTTCTGGAGAAGCTCATCCAGGAAACCGTTCAGGACAAGGAGGGCAAGATCCAACAGGTGATCCCGAAACAGGATGAACAGATTACCATCGTTCCGGACCCGAATACGTTTTCATTGGTCGTCTATGCAAGCAAGAAGAACCAGGAATGGATTGCAAGCCTGGTCGAACAACTCGACCAGCGCAGGCCCCAGGTCCTCATCGATGTGACTCTCGTACAGATTTCCAAAACGGACGCCTTCGATTATGACCTGAATCTCATCTCGAGCTTCCCCGACCTGACGAGCACATCGGGCCTGACCAGCGCTGTTATGCCGGGCGCCGAGGGCACGAATCTGGTCTCGACGCTCCTGAGCAGCGACCGGGACCGCTTCGTCGATTTGCAGGCCAACGGCGGCAACGGAACCGGTTTCTATGGTGACAAGCACATTAACGCTCTGTTGACCATGATGCAGCAGAAAGACTACGGAAGGGTCCTGGCCAAGCCGAAAATCCTTGTCAATGACAATCAGGCCGGGACGATCAGCACGACGGATACGACGTATGTCACAAAAAAGTCCTCGATTCCTCTGCAATCCGGGGCGGCGGGACAACCCGCCACCGTTGTCGAGACACAAATCTCCTATGAGCCATACCCCGCGGGCATCACCCTTGAGATCACGCCTCATATCAGCCGGGGCGATTTCCTTCGACTCGATATCAGTCTGAAGCGATCTGATTTTGGAACAATCACGGGAGAGAAACCACCGGATACCACCGAGAGCAATGTCGCTACAACTGTGACTGTCCCCGACCGCAGCACGATCATTTTGGGAGGTTTGCTCAAGCTGAACCAGAGCAAGGGCGGGACAAAAGTCCCGCTGCTCGGCGACATTCCCTTCATAGGCGGATTGTTCAGAACGGCCAGCAACAGTGACATCCAGCGGAATCTGTACGTGTTTGTCAAGGCCGAGATCATCAGGCCCGAGGATGAAGGCGTCGCTCAAGACGGCCTGCAACGAATCTCACAGCGAAACCGAGACGCATTTGAAGAATATGAAACGGAGTTCCAGGAGTATCATGACTGGCCGGGCATAAAGCCCAAGACGATGACGCCGTCCAAAGTCCTCGATGCCCAATAGGAATGAAGAATCTACTGATACAAGCTGCAAAGCGGACCGGTCTGCTCGATACGGATCAACTGGCCAAGTTCTTCGAGCAAAACACCGGTCAGGAGCGAGTCGATGAAGCTCTGCTCAATTGCCCGTACTTTACCGAAGAGGCGGTGCTGAAGCTGTTCGCCGAAGCGCTCGGCTGGGAGTTCTTCGCTGAAGTGCCCGCCAGGGCCGTGCCGGCGGAATTCATCGAAGCCGTCCCGGCGTTGTACGCCCAGCACCACTTTCTCATCGGGATACGGCAGGACGCCGACAACGGAGAGCTCACGGTCGTTCTGTCCAAACCGCTGGATGCGAACGCCCTGGATAACGTCTCGAAGATGACGGGGCTGCCGGTCCGGGCCGCCGTCTCCACGCGCGCCGCAATCACCTCCGTCATCGACGTCGCCTACGAGCAGCGCTCAACCGTCATCGAGGAGGTGGCCGAAGAGCTCGATTCGCAGAACCTCGATCAGCTCGTGGACGAGGTCGCCGCTTCGGACGACCTGCTCGACGTGGTGAACCGGCCGCCGGTGATCCGGCTGGTCAATGACATCCTCTTTCGCGCATTGCAGTTGCGGGCCAGTGATATTCACGTTCATCCGTATGAGTCGAAGATACAGATTCGCTACCGTATCGACGGCATTTTGTACGATGCGCTGAGCCTGAACCGGAACGTCCTGCCGCTGGTCGTCTCGCGTATCAAGGTGATGGCCGGCATGGACATCGCGGAGCGCCGGCTTCCGCAGGACGGCAGGTGCAGCGTTCGCCTGGGGCAGCGCGAGGTTGACCTGCGTATCAGCACCGTGCCGACCAGCTACGGCGAGCGCAGCGTGCTGCGGCTGCTGGACAAAAGTACGGCCCTCTACGGACTGGATGAGCTCGGACTCTGGAAGGACGACCTCTCGAAATTCGACTCTCTGCTCACCCGCTCCCACGGGGTCATTTTCGTCACGGGCCCGACCGGCAGCGGCAAGAGCACGACGCTTTACGCCTGTCTGAACAGAATCAACTCCGCCGAGAAAAACGTCATCACCATCGAGGACCCCATCGAGTATCAGCTCGAGGGAATCAGCCAGATTCAGGTCGCCAGCAAGAAAGGCATGACGTTCGCCACGGCGCTTCGTCACGTGCTGCGCCAGGACCCCGACGTCATCATGGTCGGCGAGGTTCGAGATATTGAGACGGCCCGCATGGCGATACAGTCTTCGCTCACGGGCCACCTGGTCTTCAGCACGCTGCATACGAACGACTCGGCCGGGGCGGTCAGCCGGCTGCTGGACCTGGGCGTCGAGCCGTACCTGGTCAGCTCGTCGCTGATCGCCATAATCGCTCAGCGCCTGGTACGAAAGGTATGCCCGGACTGCATGAAACCCGCGGCGCCGTCGGTGCATGAATTGAGAGAGCTTGGCCTGGGTGAGACCGCCGGAAACAGCGGGAAGTTCTTCGTCGGCACCGGCTGCGACAAGTGTTTTCAAACCGGCTACCGCGGCCGGACGGGCATTTATGAAATGATGATGATCACCGAACACGTCCAGAACCTGATATACAAAAGGGAAACAGCCGGTACAATAAAAAGGGCGGCCCTTGACGTCGGATTGCAGACCCTGCGAATGGACGGCGCCAGGAAAGTGCTGGCCGGGATAACGACCATCGCCGAAGTGCTCCGGGTCACCCAGGCGGACGTCGCCTGAACCCAGTTGCGGGCCGCCGGTTGTCAACAACAATTGGTCTGTCGAAAATGCCGAGATACCACTACACAGCGATAGCCGCGAGCGGCAAGAAAGTCAAAGGGGCGGTCACCGCCGAGAACCCCTATGCCGCGAGGAGACAGCTCAGGGTGCGGAGCATTCACCCGTCGTCGATTACGGAGGTCGGCTCCAAAACCGAGGGCAAAATCGGATTGTTTTCGATTTTCTCCAAACGTAATAAGACCCAGTTGATCGACTTTACCAAGCAAATGGCCACGCTGCTCAGTTCGGGCATCAAGCTGACCGAGGCGCTGTCCGTTATGACGTTGCAGACTTCCGATGCGCGATTCCGGCACGCGCTCGTGGACATTCGGGACCGCGTCGTCACCGGCGAGTCGTTTACCGACGCCCTCAAGGATTACAGCGATTATTTTGACGTTATATACGTGAGCATGGTCCGCGTCGGTGAAGTCACCGGCTCATTGGGAGAGAGCCTCTCGACAATCAGCAGCTTCATGGAAAAACGCCGTCGCGTCGAATCGAAAGTCAAGACGGCGATGGTCTATCCGATCGTCCTAATCGTATTCTGCCTCTTTGCCATCGTGGTTCTGACAACGATGGTCATTCCAAAGATAGGCGAGGAGATCCAACGCGCGGGCCAGGAATTACCCTGGATCACGGTGCGATTGATGGATGTTGGCTATGTGCTCACCAGTTGGTGGTTGCTGGTGGTCATCGCGGCCGGGATTGGGATTGTCTGGGCCCTCAGGCGGTTCTTGAAAACGCAGCGTGGGGCGTACCTGCGCGACCGATTGCTCCTTTCTCTGCCGCTGTTCGGTCCGCTCGTCAAGCAGCGCGTCGTCGCGCGTTTCGCATCGACGCTCTCGACCCTTCTCGGTTCGGGGTTGGCGATGGCCGAGTCGCTCCGGGTTGTGGCCGAGGTCACCGGCAACGTGCTGATGAAGAAAGCCGTCCAGCAGGCCAGAGAGAGAATTCTTGCCGGCGCCGATATTGCCAGTCCGCTGCGAGACAGCGGCGTGATTGATCCGGCCATCGCTCACATGGTCGCCGTGGGCGAGAAAAGCGGCGAGCTTGAGAAGATGCTCAAGAGCATCAGCGACAACCTCGAAACCTCAACGGACGTGGTCATCGAACGACTCGGCGCTGCCGTCGAGCCGGTCATTATTATTGTTATGGCCGCCGTGATTGGCGTCATTGCGTATGCCACAATATTGCCGATTCTCCAGGTCTCGGCGGGGAACTTTTAGCCAAACTCTCTGGGAGGTCAACATGACAGACAGAAAGAGAAAAAAACGTATCCGATATGGTTTTACGATGGTCGAGCTGATGGCGATGCTGATTATCATCGGTCTGCTGGCCACCCTCGTCGTTACGAAGGTGGCCAGCAAAATCGATCAGGCGCGCGTTATCACGACGAAGGCCAATTTGAAAATGCTCCACTCGGCGGTGAACCAATTCAAGATGGACACGGGCCGCTTCCCGGCTGAGGACCTGGGACTGATAGAACTGATCGAACAGCCAAGCGATGTCAAAATTTGGGAAGAAGGCGGCTACCTGGAGACGACGGAATTGCCAAAAGACGGATGGGGCAACGACTTCATCTACGAGCTTTTCCCGGAAAGCGGCAAACCGTTTGTCATCCGCAGCGCCGGTCCCGACGCCGAAGAGGGCACGGAGGATGATTTGCTCAGCACGGATGCAGATTGAGCCGTACTGACGCATGACTGCACAAGAGCACGAATATGAAGACACGAAAAGGCCGCAACCGATTGGCTCACACACGCATTCTCGGCTTTACAATGGCCGAGCTGCTGGTCGTGCTGGCGGTGATCTCATTATTCGTGCTGCTGGCCCAGCTTCACCTTTTCGGACTGCTGCGAAAAAACACGTTTCGAGCACAGGTGCAGGAATTGGTCTCGACGATGCAAATGGCCGCCAGCGCCGCCGCCGAGAGTGACAGACGGTATGAAGTCATTATTGACATACCGGAACAGAGCTACCTGCTGCGCCAGATTACGAACCCGGACCTGTCGGAAGTGCTGGAAGAGGAAATCATCGTCCAGGACAATCTCAGCGGCGGCTGCCGGCTGGCCTATGTCGAGTTTGACGATCGCGAATACACCAACGACGGCAGGGCCAAATTCAGAGCGGGCCACGTCGGCTGGGCGTACGGCGGAAAGATCGTTGTGCTCGACGAACGGGGGCAGCCCTATTCCATCGTCGTCAACCGGCTCAACAGAATCGTCGCATTGGAGGAAGGAGACGTCGGGCTCCTGGAGCCCAGGCTTAGAAATGAACTGCCATTCTGACAAATCCAGCTCAAGGGAAAGAGCATTCAGCCTGGTGGAGGTCTTGACCGCCCTGGCCGTTCTTGCGCTGATCAGCTCCAGCGTGCTGGTTGTGATTGATCGCGGCGCGGCCTCTGCGGCCGATTCGGTGCTGCGCATGCGGGCCTTTGAAGTAGCCCGGGAGAATATGGAGAGGCTTCTGGCTTCCACCACGGTCAAAGAGAGCGTCGAGTATGGCGAGAGTGACAAGTATCCCGACATCGCGTGGCAAACCGTCGTTGAGACGTTTTACGAGCCGATCACGGCCAGAACGTGGGTCCGAGGTGTCTGCTCGTCCCAATATAACGACCCAAACGGACAAGAGCAGACCATCGAGCTCGAGCACTGGTTGACCGACGTGACCAAAGAGCAGTTGCTCCAGATCATGAGCCGGCAGGAGGAAGGACAGGACGCCGTGGCGGACGAGCTTATCGAGACGCTGGAGGGTGCGGCCGAGTACGCCGGGGTCGAGGCTGAAGCTGTGGAGCAGTGGCTGGCCGATGGGATGCAGACGATGGAGGACGGCTCTTTTGTCAAGAGCAATCTTGATCTTTACAAGCGCACCAACGGCAACCCCAGCGAAGAAGACAAGAAGCTGCAAATAAAATCCAAAGCGGACTTGAAGAACAAGATGGGTCAGCCGGGCAAGGGGACAGGTCCGGGCGGCGATGAAATAGACCCGCAGACGGGCCTGACGTATCAAGAGCTTGAACAGATGGATTTTTCCGATATCTGGAACCTGATGAAGAACCGAAAAAAATAGGAGTCTGGCTCCGATGAGATCGCCAACAGCAAACCGCAATATGGCAGGAACGACCGGCGCGCCCGGCGCGATGCGGGGATTCTCGCTCGCGGAGGTGCTGGCGGCCCTTACGATCGGGGCCATGATCTCCGTTGCGGTCCTTGGCATTTATCAGCGTGCAGACCGCTCGGCCGCCGCGGTAATACACAAGCTCGACAGTTCCAGGCTGCCGAGCGAGATTCTCCAGCGCATTGCTGAGGATCTCGACGCCGTCATCTCTTCCAACGCAACGGCAAAGGTCATCATTGAGAACAAGCTCGCAAACGTTGCCGGCACGATGTTGCTTGCCGCCGCCAAGCTGACGATCACAGACACTATCGAAGACAATCGCAATAGGGAGCTGAAATTCAAGGAAATCATCTGGCAAAGCAGCTACGACGTCGAGAGTCCCGCCGACGGCCTGGTCCTGTACCGCAGCCACGGCGGGATCACCTGGGAGGACAAGGCGCTCGATAAGAACAAAGAAGACTGGGAACGAGAGCTCTTCGTGCCCATTTGCACGGGCGTCACATTTTTCAAGATAGAAGCAGTTACCGGAAACATCCGGGCGGAAAGATGGAACAGCGCCCCCCCTCCCGGTATTGCGGTGACAATCTCGTTCGCCGAGCCCTACAAGAAAGTGGATGGCACGTTCGACGTGCCGGACGAGGAGAAAATCACGCGAACCATCGCCCTCGATCGGACCCGAAAGATCAGATTTGAAATTGCTGCACCCGAAGAAGGCAGTGGTGAGGAAGCTCAGAAGGGCACGGAATCGCCCACCGGTGGTGATGCTGCGCCGGTCGATCCGAAGAAGACGCAGAAAGTGGAGAAGTCCGCAAAATGATCAGGAGGCAAGACAACCCGATTATTACATACTCACGGCCGGGCATTGTCCTGCTGTTAACGCTGGTGCTGCTGGTGGTGCTCGCGACGTTGGGTTATACGTTCAGCAGCCGCGTGGCGGCGCAGCGGCACCGCAATCAATACATCATCGATTACAGCAGGGCCCGGTACGGCTGCGACTCGGCGGTGAAATATGCGCTTGCCACGTTGGAGAAGCTTGACCCGCAATTGGTTGACCGTCCGAATGAGCCGGATTTTTCCGACCTGTTTGCCCTTGACGAGGTCGCATACCAGGAGCTTCTGGTGCAGTGGGGTATGGGACCTGGGCTTGCGGAACTAAACGGTAACGGCTCGTTTGACGATATGAGTGATAGCAATGACGCCAATGCCACCGCAGGCAGCAAGGACATAAAGGCCGGTTTGCAGGACCTTGATTCCGTCGTGGTCCGGGGCCCCTACGGCCCGCCGTGGCCGCTTGTAACCAAGCCGGTGGAGTTTGAGATTGGCCCGACGAAAATCCAAATGGAAATTGAGGACGAAAATGCAAAATACCCTCTCGGCCTGGCGCTGCTGGACGATAAAGATCTCGCGCGGGAGGCGGAGGCAGGGTATGTGACTTTCTGTGAGATGATGCAGCTCGATGCCACACAAATCGATTCGCTCAGAGAGCAGCTCCGGCAGGTAGGCGAAATAAGACCGTTTATGGTTGACTTCAAGCCCATAACAAAGACTGTGAACCCGCCTGCACAACCGACACCCAAACCCACCCCCGCCGGAAAGGCGGCCCCTAAGACACCGCAACCACCGGTACAGAGAAAGGTCATCCCCGTCGCGGAGCAAATCGCCAAGCAAACGACCGACCTGGCGAAGCTTCTTCACAGCTCCCTCGTTGATACCGAGGCCCTTGCCGCACCGATCTTCGTAAGCGAGAATCGAAAAGAATCGGCTCTGAAATACATGGGACTGTGGGGCTCGCAACAGGTAAATGTCAACACGGCTCCCCGCCACGTGCTGGAGGCCGCCTTTATTTTTGGCGGCAACGAGGTCGAAATCGCCGATAGTATTATCCAACTGAGACGAGAGAAGCCTTTTGAGAACCTGCAAGAGCTCAAGACGGCGCTTCCTCGCTATTCCGATTCAATCGGCAAATGTGAAAAATATATCGCGACGGCGAGCAGTTGTTTCACGATTAGAGTAACAGCCGTCAGCGGAGCGGCCAAGGCGTCGAGCCTTATCGCCATCACAAAAGAAGGTAACCAGGTTAAGAAAATCGCCGTAATCAACGGCTGAGAACCGCGGCCCTGTAAGGAGCTTACTGACAGTGGAATCTCAAAGCTATCTGGGGATATACATCGACAAGAACACAGCCACTGTGGTCTGTCTGAGCGCGAGAGGAAAGGATGCCCGCGTTTTGGGTTGTTTTAGCGTTTCTGCGGCGGACCAGGAACAAGCGAACGTTCAGACATTGGCGAGCCTGATTGCCCAGGGCTGCGCTGAAAGAGAGTGGAAATTCTCTGACGTGGCCGTGGCGCTGGATTGCGCCCTGTTTATGCAGCACGCTCTGCACAGCCAGTTCAAAGACCCAAGACAAATAGCTTCAACCGTAAAGTTCGACACGGAAGAGGCCCTTGCGACGGACGTCGCCAACGTCGCATTGGCTTTCGAGGTTACTTCGAGCGACCAGGCCGGGTCGAAGCTGGCCGTTTTCACGGCGGAACGAAAGATTCTGTCGGACATTCTTTCCGCGTTGCAGCAATATGGTCTGGACCCCGTAACGATGGAGCCGGACGTCTGCTGTTTGTCACGATTCCTCAACCGCAAAGGAAGCTTGCCCGCCCCCCAGCAAAGCGGGGTCTTGTTCGGCGTACTTTCCCGGCACAGCGGCTACCTGATTGTTCCGTCCGGAGCGGCTGATGAGGGCACTCGAAAGGCCGCCACAGTTCGAACCTTTCTGCTCGGCACGGCGCGGGACCGGACTGATGTGCTTGCCAGAGAAGCACTCATAACCGCCGCCCTCATCGGAGATACCCAGCCGATAGCGAACATCCGAATTTTCGATTCCGCCGGAACCATAGATTGCGGACAGCTCGGCCAGAAGCTGGGTATGGAAGCCGGTGCCATCGATTTGTATCAGGCGGCGGGCGTCGAGCCCCAGGCCCTGGCCGGCTGCGCCAGCGCCGTCGATTTTGTCATAGCTTACGGCGCCGCTTTGATTCATTCGGAAAAGGGGCACAGGGTCGATTTCCGAAGCGATTTCAACCCCTTCCAGGGTAAGAAGCTCAGGCTGCAAAAAACGCTGAAGTTCGCCGCGGTCTCTGTGACTATTCTGCTGATCGCTGCGGGGCTGTATTTTCAAACGCAGTTGTTCAGCGTGAACAAGGACAGAAACAACTTGCGGAGCAAGTTCGCCAAGGACTACGCCGACGTCACCTTGGAGAAGCTCTCGAACAATGTCACAACCAGGAAGGCCGTTGCCGACCTCGAAAAGCTCCTGCGGCGCATCGAAGCCGAGAAGAAGGGCTTGATCGCCGACAAGACGTCCATATCGTCCAAGCTGACGCTCGTGCTGGCCGCCTTCAACAAATGCGCCGCACAGACGAGCTTGAACATCAGCTCGATCACCATCACGACCAAGGACATCAACATAACAGGGAATACCTCCAGCCGGCAGAACAGGCAGAAGATTTTCGATACCATCAGAGACGGCGGTTTGGAGATTCTGCGCGAAGGTTATGAATTCAAAGACGGCCGTGAACATTTTACCATGATAGTTGCACCAAAGACATAGTTGGGAAGAAGTCTTATGAGAGACATATACAGGAATCCCATTTTGTACTACATAGCCGTTCCCGTCCTTGTGGGCCTGTGGCCGTTATTGGTTTGGGCGATGTACCTGCCGAGCGCCGAACAGGACGTTCAGGAGCACATCGCCGAATACAAGAAGGCCGAACCGATCATGATGGAGATCCTGACTCTCGACCCGGGCCGGCTGGATTTCGCAGATGCGAACGACGCCGCAGCCGAGTTCACATACGGCAGCGCCGTTGACTGGGTTGCCAGCCTGTGCAAGATACCGCCAACGGCCTACAAGGTCAGCGCATCGACGATTATGACGGCAAACAATCAGAAGACCCAAACGGCCAAGGTCGATCTGAGGCAGATTGACTTAGCCAGATTCGCCAAGTTTCTCTCGATGATCCAGCTTCGCTGGGGGAATCTGCAGTGTGAGCGAGTCAAGCTGACCAAGAAAGAAGGCCTCGCCGACAATGATGTTTGGGACGTGGACATAGAATTCAAATACTACTATTGACCAGAAACTGACAAGGTCAAACTACCGGCTTTGAGTGCTGGAACAAGGCAAAGCAGAAACACAACATATCGTGAGGATTCCTCTGCTCTCTTGCCCTCTGCGTCGTCTCGTCATCACTATATATAGTATATCCCCCATTTTACCAACCGAATGCTTTCCTGCCGGGGTCCGTTTCAAAATAGGCACTGGCAGAGGTAAGCTGCCTGTGCTAATACCCGCGATTATGCCGCAAATCGCCTCAACCCTTTGGTTTGGAAGAAGTCAGGCAAGAGTTGAACTTTTCTAAAGTTTTCCCGGCGTTGTTGTCGATAGCAGTATTAGCAGGTTGTTTTGAGCCTCCAAAAGGGATTTCGGGGCACACAAGATGTAGTGGTTGTCAGCTTTGAGATGAGAAAACGGACATTCTTCGCCTCGAAGCCTTTCAAGCAAGGTAGTGTGAATGCCAACATTTGATTTCAGCAGCCGTTTTGAGACAAGAAAGCATCATGTAACGACTGGACCTGATGGCTCTGCTCCGAATATGGATTTGATGATGGAGCAAATTCTCGAAAATATCCACGCAACGCCCATTGGTCAGGTGTTAAGAAAGATCGCTTCTCTCCCGGAGGTTCGCCAGGAGAAAATCCTCGACGTCCGGCGGCAGCTTACCGAAGGCAGGTACGATCTGAACGAGCGTTTGGACCGGGCTATCGACAAGGTTCTTGAGAACCTTGTCACATAGAGGACATGCCTCTGCGGCCTATGAGACAATCTCAGGAATGTCATCATCCGATTCGTCCAGATCAACGGGCTTATACCCCGGCTGCTTGGATTTTTCTACCTCCTCCTTGAAGGCCGAAATGACCCTGTCCTGGATTCTCTTGCGGCATTCGGAATTGATCGGATGAGCCATATCGGCGTGCAACTTCATTCGACCCTTGAAATCCTTCTTCGCCCGGTTCTCGTGGAGGGATGACCCGCAATTGTTGCAGTACTTCGCTCTGAGATGGTTCTTACCTCCGCACTTTTCGCAATGATCGCTCATTTTCCTCGACGGCATGGCGACAAAGTGCCCTCCGCCCCCCTCGATGATCTTGATGTCACGGACGACGAATTCGTTGTCCATCGTTATTGAGCAAAAAGCTTTCAGTCTGTCATCCTTGTTGCTCACCAACTTGACTCTGACCTCGCTGATCTTCATGTTTCGCCTCGCTCAAAAGTTTACCATCTGTTGTTCCTCACGATAATACTTTTGCATCCGATCTCTTTCTCAAGCGTGTGCTTCCACCGTCCGGCTATTTCCTCGTCCCCGTTCTCGACGATACTAAACATCGCTGAACCACTACCGCTCAGGCAGCAAGGCCCTATATTCAAGGACTCCACCTTGTTCTTCAGTTCGGCAAGACTCCCTGTTAAGTCAAAACAACTTCCCTGGAGCATATTTGCGCACATTCCTGCAGCCAAATCAATCCTCTTTTCCTTGAGATGGCTGTTTATCTTGACAGTCAGGTTTTCATACAAAACTCGGTCATGCCTATAGTTAGCGTAAACCTCTTTTGTAGAGACACTTATATCTGAAAGTATCAAGAGAGCTAAAAAGTCAAAATTTTCGTCTATTTCTTCTACTTTCTCCCCCTTTCCCGTACAAAAGGCCAATGGACCATTCAAAAAAAAGGCCACGTCACTGCCCAACGTAGCTGCCAATTCAGACAGCTTCTGCCGGCCGCAGCCTAACTTCAGATAATGATTCAGGCCGATAAGAGTGGCCGCAGCATCACTGCTCGCCGAGCCGAGCCCCGTCCCGGCGGGGATATTCTTCGTCAGCGTGACTCTGAGCTGCGCCCTCAATCCGCAATCTTCCAGCAACATTTCTGCAGCGCGATGGACGAGATTCTCTGAGCCCGCCGGCGCCCAATGCGGCCCCTTGCAGGTCAGCTCAACGCCCGGCTGCCGGCCACGCTCCAGGAAAATCTCGTCATACCAGGTGATTTTGGCCATCAGAGTTTCTATGTCATGGAAACCATCGGGCCGTTTGCCCGCTATCAGCAATGACAGGTTGATTTTGGCGGGAGCCAGCACTGACAATCCGTCCCCTGCAACTGTAATTTGTTCTCCGTCACCCATGTTAGATCGTATCTTGTGAATCCTGGTTCAGACGGGAGGACAGCTCGGATCATCTTTGTCCGAAAACCGCCCATCTATTCTCTCATTGCATTTTCGCGTTTTGAGCGTGTTCCTCTCCCAGAACAGACCGTCTCTGTAGCCCTGGATGGCCTTATCGAACTCGGCCAGGTGCAGGCGTTTGGCGGCAAGCAGACAGTATCCGCGGTCAATTTCCACACCAAGAAACCTGCGGCCCAGCTTCTTAGCCGTCACGATGCTGCCACCCACACCCATGAACGGGTCAAACACAAAGTCGTTTTCATTCGTGCTTGCCAGAATCAGTTTGGCAAACAGCTTCTCGGGCTTTTGCGCCGGATGCTCCGTATTCTCCGGCATCGACCAAAAAGGAACGGTGATATCATTCCATAGGTTCGCCGGATGCGTCAGCCTGAATTGCCCGCCGGATGAATTTTGCCAATCCTTCGGCGCACCCTTTGCGTCTATGTAAGGGGCAAGAACTCTGCGCTTGAGCTTTACGTTTTCCACGTTGAACGTGTAATCGTCTGAAACCGTCGCGAACCAGATGTCTTCGCAAGCGTTCTTCCAGTTCCTGCTCGACCCGCGGCCTTTTTCCCGTTCCCAGGTAATGCGATTTCTGACCTTCAGGAATCTATCCAGGACAAGGTGAATAGCTGTGGATGAATACCACTCAGAGCAGACGTAAACCGAGGCGGTCTCCTTGAGGGTAGGCAGTAACCTGACCAGCATACCTTCAAACCATTCGGCGTATTTGGCGATGCTCTTCTTTCTGAAGGTGGTTGAAGTAAAGGTCTTGTTGAGGTTGTACGGCGGATCCAGGATCAGCAGGTCAACAAAACCGTTGGGCAGGAAGGCGAGAACCTCACTCATATCCTGGTTCAGGATTCTGTTACCGACGGCTTCGATTCCGACGGGCCCGGTGATACGAATCAGGTTCTTGCCGAAGTGGTCGGTTTCCGCCCCGCTCAGAGTCATTGTCCGATTTCTGGGTGCTCGAACCTTGTTCACGTGCTTGATCCCAGCGATTTGAGCGGACCCTGCTCTACGCTGATTCTTTTTTCACCTTCTGCCTGGCCGTCACCAAATCCGCCTTGCGTTCCACTATATCGCGGGTGATGACGTACTTCGCAGGCTTGGACTCTTCAGGCAACTGATACATCAAATCGACCATCAGCTCCTCGGCGATCGCACGCAACGCCCGCGCGCCGGTATCACGTTTGAGGGCTCTTTGCGCCAGCGCCCGCAGCGCATCGTCCGTGAATTCAAGCTCGGCGTTTTCCATCTCAAAGAAACGCTGATACTGTTTGCACAACGCATTCCTGGGCTTGGTCAGGATGTCGATGAGCGCCGTCTCGTCGAGAGCGCCGAGTGTAGTGACGACGGGAAGCCGCCCCACTATTTCGGGAATCATGCCAAACTCGATGATGTCTTCCGGCACAACCTGCTGCAAGATGTTGCCGTACTCGGCTCTTTCGTCGGTCTTGCCCGACAGCTCCGAACCGAAGCCGATCATCTTCTTTCCGAGCCGTTTCTTGATGATATTCTCCAGGCCCACAAAAGTGCCCCCACAGATGAAAAGGATCTGTGTTGTATCGATCTGTATGTAGGATTGTTCGGGATGCTTCCTGCCTCCCTGGGGCGGGATGTTGGCAATGGTCCCTTCGAGCATTTTCAGCAGCGCCTGTTGAACGCCCTCGCCGGAGACATCGCGAGTGATGGAAACGTTCTGATAGGTCTTTCCGATCTTGTCGATTTCGTCAACATAGACGATGCCTCGCTGGGCGGCTTCAATATCGTAGTCCGCCGCCTGCAACAATCGCAGCAGAAAATTCTCAACGTCCTCGCCGACGTATCCCGCTTCCGTGACGGTGGTTGCGTCGCATATCGCAAACGGCACTTCCAGCTTGCGGGCGAGGGTCCGGGCCAGCAGCGTCTTGCCGGAGCCGGTCGGGCCGATCAAAAGAACGTTGGATTTGTCTATTTCGATGTCGCTGTCGTTACTGTCACTGTGCACCAGCCTCTTGTAGTGGTTATGCACGGCAACCGAGAGGTACTTCTTGGCGTGCTCTTGCCCGATCACGTACTGGTCCAGATATTCTTTGACCTGTCTGGGTGTGGGCATTTTCTCAAAACTGACCGCACCTTTGCCCGTGCGTTTGCGGTCCTGCCGGATGATATTGTGACACAACTCCACGCACTCGGGACAAATGAAGACCCTGTTGGGCCCCTCTATAAGTGTTTCGGCCGCGTTGGCCGACCGGCCGCAGAAGCTGCAAATTGACTTTGTTCTTTGAGTATTTGATTGCCTGGCCATTCTTGTCTTTCCATTGTCAAACAACAACAATTCATTCTACCAGCACGTGGCTCATTGTAATTCGGCCGGCCCGCACAATCAAGTCATTTGTTCCCAGGCTTCATCGGGCCTCAAGGGCAACCAGGAATGGCGCAGCGCCCGAGCACAGCAGATAATACCTCGCTCTCAAATTGATCCTACGGCCGCACACTTCGCGCCTGGGCCCGGCAATACTTCTGAGCGAATTCGGCCCCTTTGTGCAAAGCTGCGACGTTGACCGGCAGCGTCTTATGATAGCGCTCGGCCAGTACGTCCGGAAGGGCCTCGACCGCCGTATCCAGGCTGAGGTATCCTCGCTTCTGCAAATATGCCCCCAGAGCAACCATGTTGGAGCTCTTCTGACTGCCCAGCTCGACCGCCAGCTCGTCGGCGGGCACGGCGACAACCTCGATCGAATCGTCAAGCTCAGGCTTGCTGTCGATCAGAGAGACATTCATGACGAGCAGCCCGCCCTTCTTGAGCCGGGGAGCAAATTTGTTCAATGAAGCTTTGTTCATGACGATAAGCGAATCAGGCCTGGCGACGACCGGACACGCGATTTTTTCCTCTGAGATTACCACCATGCAATTGGCCGTTCCGCCGCGAACTTCGGCGCCGTAAGAGGACATATAGGTGACCTCCTTGCCGACCAGCATCGCCGTTTGGGCAAGGAGCTTGCCGACCAGCATGATCCCCTGGCCCCCAAAGCCGGCGATAACTATTTCCTCATAAAGGCCGTCTGTGCCCATTCTCAACCCCTTAGCCGCCCGAGTGGGAAGACTTTGGTCATGTGGGTGTCGATCCATTCCATCGCCTCGGCCGGACTCATGCGCCAGTAGGTCGGACAAGGCGAAAGCACCTCAACCAGCGAAAGCCCCTGGGCGCCGCTGATCTGCAGCTCAAAAGCATGTTTGATGGCTTTCTTGGTATTGCGAACCGCAGCGACGCCGCTCAGCGCACATCGCTCGATGTAGATTGTCCCCGGCAGCGTGGCCAGGAGCTCTGAGACTTGAAGGGGATAGCCCTCTCGAGCGGCGGCGCGGCCTTTGGGTGTGGTTGCCGTGACCTGCTCGAGCATTGTCGTCGGGGCCATTTGCCCGCCGGTCATTCCAAAGACGGCGTTATTGATAAAGATAACTGTTATTTGCTCGCCTCTGTGTCCGGCGTGCAGAATCTCACCGGCCCCGATACTCGCCAAGTCGCCGTCCCCTTGGTAGGAAAAGATTATTTTGTCGGGATTGCACCGTTTCATTCCCGTTGCGACAGCAGGCGCTCTGCCGTGCGCCACCTCGATCATATCGACGTCCAGATAATCGTAAGCGAGCACGGCGCACCCCACGGGCGCTATGCCTATCGTTCGGCCGCGGATGTTCAGCTCATCAATCGTCTCGGCGATGAGCCGATGGGCAATCCCGTGTCCGCATCCGGGACAATAATGCGTCGGACAATCTTTAAGCGTCGGGGTACGCGCGAATACCGTTTTCATATCCGGGTCTTCGGTCCTAACGTCAGTTGCTTGATTACGTCGAAGATTTCGTCAACCGTCGGAACGCCGCCGCCCGGCCGGCCGTAGAATATCACGGGCGATTTTCCGGAAACCGCGAGTCTTACGTCTTCGACCATTTGGCCGTTGCTCATCTCAACGACAAGGAAGACTCGAAATCCATCTGCCGCCTTGCTGACTTGTTCGGTCGGAAACGGCCATAGCGTGATGGGACGAATCCAGCCGGCGTTGATTCCTTCCTGCCGGGCTTTGTGCACGGCGCCGCAAACGATTCGCGCCGCGATGCCATAGGCAACCACGACGATCTCGGCTTCGTCAACCTCGTACTGCTCGCAGAGTACTTCGTTCTTTTCGATCTGCTGGTATCTATCCCGCAGCTTGTTGTTGAGCGCCTCCAGCACGCCTTCTCCAAGCCATAACGAGCGGACGATATTCTGCTCTCTGTCATCGGCCCCGGTCAAGGCCCACGTCTTGGCAGGCAAATCCCGGCCGGGCTTCTTCTCTATGACTATCGGCTCCATCATTTGGCCCAGTATGCCGTCGGCTAATACCATCACGGGCATTCGATACTGGTCGGCCAGATCAAAAGCCAGCATCATGCAATCCACAAGCTCCTGCACGCTTGACGGCCCGAAGACAATAGTCCGATAGTCGCCGTGCCCGCCGCCTCGCGTGGCCTGGAAGTAATCCCCCTGCGACGGCGCGATGTTCCCCAGACCGGGTCCGCCCCGCATTACGTTGACTACAACCGCCGGCAGCTCGGCCCCCGCAAGATAGCTCATTCCTTCCTGCATCAGGCTTATGCCGGGACTGGATGAGCTGGTCATCGCCCTCTTGCCTGTGGCCGAGGCTCCGAAAACCATATTTATCGCGGCCAGCTCGCTCTCGCTCTGCAAAAAAACACGGCCCTCCTCCGGCATCCTGCGGGCCATGTACGCGCTAATCTCGTTCTGAGGCGTGATGGGATAGCCAAAATACGCATCGCAGCCGGCGACAATAGCCGCCTCCGCCAGTGCCTCATTGCCGCACATCAGAATCCTTCTATCCACCGTTCTTCCTTGTTGACCCGCTCGGTCATTTTCTTACTTTTCGATAATATCTCTCAATCCGTTCTTCAAAGCCGGCATGTCCTTCTTGACCGTATCCCAGACGGCAGCCAAGTCCACACCGAAATAGTCGTGTATCAACTTGTCTCTCATCCCCGCTATGTCTTTCCAAGGTATTTCAGCATGTTTTGTCCTAATTTCCTTGGATAACCTTTTTGTAGCCTCACCGACAATCTCGATCTGTCTTATCACTCCATCCTGAATAAGAGGGTTATCCATAAAGTCTTCATATCCTACGGCTCGGGTGTACTCTTCTATTGCGCATATTGCGTCTGAAATATGCTTTAAGTATGCCGAGTCGTCTCTTTTCAACTGTAGATCACCTCCATCTGCTCTCTTATCGCATCAATCAAATACGGACTTATGGATTTTTCCGTCAACAGATCCACTTTTATTCCTAAACCTTCAGACAGTTCTCTTTCTATTCTTACAAGTTCAAGAAGACTTTTTCTTTCTGAAAATTCCACAAGAATATCTATATCACTGCCCGGTTCTTCCTCTCCCCTGACATAGGAACCAAAGACGGCAATCTTTCGGGCTCCCTGGTCTTTGAGGCGATGAGCAATCTTTTCAAAAATCTCTTCTCTTCTATTCATTTTCTTGATTTCTCATCCGAAGTCCCCATCAGCATTGCCGCACCCGCTTGCCTTTCGTGCGCTTGGGCTCACGTCTTTTCCTTTGTGAGACTCGGCTTCTCCTTTTGTTTGCTGGGCTCGATGGCTACTATGACCCTGCCGGAACTATCGCGGAACACTTTGACAATCGCCTCCGGGCAGATGATCGCGCAGGCGGCACAGCCTGTACAATTCTTGCTGTCAGTTTGTGCGGGGAAGCAGCCGTTCTCGTTGGATATCGTTGAAATGACGATCGTTTTCTTCGGGCATACAGCTACACACAAGCCACAGCCCTTGCATCGTTCGGCGTCAATAACAGTTTTTCCAGCCATTTTACTATTCGTATAGAATATGCTGTGCTTCGGTCTCAACTTCAATAATGGAGCAAATCATCGCACTCAGCGCAGTCTAACACGCCGGGGCGCTCCTGTAAAGTGAAAAGCCGGCTAATTGCACCTGCACGCATACCATTCAGCGGGCGGCACTTAGTGCCCGCGGTTTTCTCGTTCCTGCGCTGCCCGGCGTTTTCACGTTTCAATATAAAAAACCCTGCGTTCGGCGTCAAATCGGAGGTTCTGCTCCCCGGCAACGTCCTTTGGGCCGAGACCAATCAACCCAAGCGGGTTGTGGAATCCCAACGCGATAAGCTCGTCGCGGCTAACCAAGTCTAAGGATGCCAGGTGGTTCATACATTTAAGCATCGTCGCAGACGAGCCCGCCAGATACCCTGTCGCCGGCTCGTACAGCCGGCCGGTCCCGTCCAAGACGTGCCGATGGCCCAGCACCTCATATTCCCCCGGCGGCAGCCCCGCCGGCGATGAAGCGTCGCTGACCACCACGCAACGGCCGGCCCCTTTGGTCCTTATGATAGTTTTCAGCATGGAAGCGGGCAAATGGTGCCCATCGCTTATGATCATCGCCGCGAGGTCGTCGTTGGCCAAACCCGCCCAAATGGGATTGACATGTCTATGAAGCATGGCGGGCACGCCGTTGCCCAGGTGCGTCAGCGAAGTAGCCCCGGCCTGCACCAACCTCTGCAAATCCGCCTCCGACGCCATCTGATGCCCCAAAGAGACGGCAATTCCCCTGCTGGAGGCATACTGGGCCAGGTCTTCTGCACCCTGCGGCTCAGCCGCGATAGTAAGCAGCTTCACCCGGCCATCGGCCCATTCGATGAATTGTTCGAGATAACCGACATCCGGCTCCGTTATCCATCGTGAATCGTGCGCGCCGCGAGCCCCGTCCTGCGCGGATATAAAAGGACCCTCAAGATGGATGCCCAACAATCGGCCGCGGAATTCCTCGCAGCGCACAACCGCCGCTATGATCGGAAGATTATGCTCGTAAACCTCCGGCGGGCTTGTTATCACCGTCGGCAAGAACGCTGTGGTTCCCGCCTCAAGCACACCTCGGCAGGCAAGTATGAAGCTGTCTGGCGTTAGGCTCGGATCGGAGAAATGGACCCCCTTGAAACCGTTGACCTGCAAATCTACAAGCCCCGGTATTTTTGCGCCCCGTCGAATCCGTGTTTTCTGCCCCATATCTTCGTCAGAGTGTCATAGTCACCCGTTGCCTGAGTTGTTACGTTTTCGGCGATTGGACCGCTTCTTGCACCGCCTCGCGAAGTACGTCGCAACCTTCCTCGACCGCTTCTTCGGTGACGCACAAGGGCGGCGCGACTTTGACGCAGCCTCCGCCCATGCCGACGGGCGCAAACATCAGCAGGCCCTTGCGGAAGCAAAGGTTGATAATGTTCCAGGCAACGTCATAGTCGGGATTCTTCGTGCCCTTCTTGACGATGAGCAGGCCGCCAACCAGGCCCGCTCCCGGCGCAAAACCGATTGTCTGGGGAAACTCGCGCCTTATTGCCTGCAAACGCTCTTGGAGGACCCGTCCGACTTTGGCCGCGTTCTCGGCGAGCTTCTCCTGCTCGATGACTTCAATGCTCGCCAGTGCGGCCGCACAGCAAACGGGATTGCCTGAGTGGGTGCTGGTCATCTCATTGGGGCCGTACAGGTCCATTATCTTCTCTTTTCCTATGACTGCGCTGATCGGCAATGAGCTGCTGACCCCTTTGCCGATGCAGAACAAATCGGGCACGACGCCGTACAGCTCGAAGCCCCACAGCGTTCCGCACCGGCCAAAGCCCGCCTGAACCTCATCGAAACAAAGCAGGGCGCCATGCCTGTCACACCACTGCCTCAGCTCCCTGGCATACTGTTTGGGCATGAAGTTAGGCCCGGCCCCCTGGTACGTTTCGCTTATCACGCCGGCCACGCTCTGGGGCTTGACCGCCAGCCGCTCAAGGGTCTTGGTGAACAGCTCGAAGCTCGTGTCTTCGCAGCGGAAGCCATCCGGGAAAGGCACGTGGACTATCTCGGGGTCGAGGTTCTTTATCCATGCCGAGCCGCTGCCCAGGCCCCCCAACTGCTGGGCGCCAAGCGTCCTGCCATGAAAGGAATTCTCGAACGAAACGACGATGCTCTTGTCGTCTCCGCCGGTTTTGCGCCCGTAGGTGCGCATCAGCTTCAGGGCGCACTCGGTCGTCTCGGCGCCGGTACTGAGCAGGAACACCTTATTCAAGGGGCGCGGTGCAAGGGAGGCGAGCTTGCGCGTCAGATCGACCCGCGGCTGGTTGGGGAAACAGTAGCTGGTCAGCAGCGGCTTCGAAGCCTGGCGAATAATGGCATCGGCAATTCTCTTGTGGCCATGGCCGGCGTTGGTCACAAGCACGCCCGACGAAAAATCGAGCCACATATTGCCGTAGGCGTCGTAAACGTTCACCCCCTCGGCGCGGTCCCAGATGATCGGCGGCTGACCCCTCATGCTGAGCGGCTCGGCTTCACGAAGCTTCTCGAGCAGCTCTACGGTCTGCGGATTCGGAATGGGTCCCGAGAGTTTGCGAAACTTCGTCGATACAGGTTCTATCTCGGTCGGGACAAGCGAAAATTCTTTTGCCATATTCTTCTCACCAATTGCCACGAAGACCCCAAGACACGGAGGATAAAATATTACTAATTTTCCGGTTAGCCGAGAATATTTAAATTTGTTGATCTAATGATTTCGGAACCAGTGAATACATTTGTTCTTTTCCGTAAGGACCTGAATTAAAGAAGATTCTGGCTTTGCCGCCGGGCGTAACCAGAAGATGATGGCGCCAGAAGTTGACTCCCAAACCAGCCTTCACCTCATCCTCAGTCAAGTCTTTGGGCATTCGAAAAGGACCTATATCGTTGGCCGCTTCCCAGTCTTCGTCGGGTTGCGGACCTTTGATTCTGACCCAACCGCCCAGGCTGGGCACCGGTTCGCGATGGCTGTCGTCTTCGGGCGGTGTGGGACTTCCACTGGTCAGTCCATACCAAGTTGCCGTAGCCTGATCATAGAGAAGCTGAACCCCGCTGCACCATCCGCGGTTCCAGTCCGTCAGATTCTGTCCCGGCCGCAGAACGGGCTCGCCCTTTTGCGCCTTTTCATCATCGGGATGCCACCACCCCACGACGGTGGCCGATCCGAACGGCGCGCCAGGTTGGTCCTTTTCTTGTGAGAGCTCTGGATAGGCCTTGTAGATAACCATCACCTGTTTCCTCTCCTCGAACCAGAAGCCCGTGACCGTATCACAGTGCTTGCCGTCGATGCCTTCCGGATCGGGCGAAAGAACTGGCATTTTTCTTACCGTCCAGGGCCCGGCAAGCCTCTCAGAGGAAGCGACCTGAATGTTCTTACCGCCTCTTGACGTCACAAACATCGACCAATACTTCCCGTTGATTCTAGCCGCCCTGTTCGGCCTTTTGGCATCCATGATCACCCACCACTTGTGCCAGTTACTTGGGGTCAGGATAACCTCCGGATTCGAGAATTGGACCAGTCCGATCTTCTTCCAGTCGCCCGGCGCAATTGCCTCCGCGGATCTGCTCAACGCCATGCCCGTGCGGGTGCCTCCCTCTCCACTCGCGAAGTAGAACATGCGCCACGTGTTGACATCGCTGTCCCACAAAATGCACGGGTCACCAACAACATGAGAATCGAAGGCCTGTCCCTGCCCGCGCGGCAAAACACAGCGCCGATCGATCTGCCATTCAATGTCCATGAAATTCCCATGGACTATGCCGTCCTGTACCTTGATCTGCGGATCTTTCCCGCCTGCCGAGGTGTTATTGACGCTAATCACAAACAATGCGACCAACGTACCGATTGCGCAGTAGCTCGAAATCTTTCGTGTCATGCGTTTCGTCCTATTCAGTCACGGAAATCAACACCAGTATTCTCACCATAGGTGATTTCAACCTCCCTGCCGCCATTGCGAATCGATAGCCTGGCCGCTTCGGTCACCAGCTCATTGTACGAGCTGTTCGCGGGCGTCGCCATGATGCCTTCGTCGTCGAATTGCCTGATCAGCTTCTGCCTGCGGGCCAAAGCCTGTTTATCGTCGACGCCGGCCGATGCGCCGATGCACCTGCAGATATTCTTCAAAATGTATTCAATGGAACGATAACCGTATCCGACCGGCGTGAGCCCTTCGCCGCCAAGATCGACATACTTGAAGTAATCCGGACTCGGCTCGGCGTAGTACGTGTCCCCAGGTTCGCTGCCCTTTTCGACGTAGCAGTGTTCGATCCCACGGTACTGGTCGTTATGCACGAGCATACCACTCTTGCCCTCGCCCCGGCAGTACATTCGTATTCCCTGGAAATTGCCGCCGGGACCCTCATCCGGATAGCCCATGACGTTTGTCACGTTCAGGCACGCATCGTTTTCCCATAAAACACGGGCATCGGTCCACAGGTAGCCGATATTGCCGTTGGGGTACGTATCTTCAATTCCATAAACGGAGACCGCCTTAGGCAGCAGCCCCGTGATGAAATGCACCTGATCGACATAGTGGCAGCCGACGTATGTAAACATATCGGAATTCTCGACGGTGCACCAGTTCTGGAAATTCGAGTGACGATAGTAATAAGGCTCATTCATCTCCGCGTGGCCGATGCGGAATTGTCCGAACCTGCCCTCCCGGTAGAGCCGGCGAGCCATTAAAGCCCGGTCGTCCAATCGCTTATGGTACTCGACGCCGACGACAAGCCCCTTCTCGTATGCGATTTTCTCTATCTCCATGGCCTGCGCGTACTTCGAGACCAGCGGCTTGACGCAACAAACGTGCTGATCGGCGGCAAGGGCAGCTTGTACGACCAGGTAGTGGACCTGGTCCGGCACGGCCACAACCACGATATTGCCCTTGGGCATCTTCTCGATGACCTCTCTGAACAGATCGGGAAAGGTCTGCTTTGGGTCGGCATCCAGGGAAGGATACGCCGTGAAATTCTGGCCGGGAAACGCCTTCCTGAGCATCTGGTCCTGTGCCAGCGCCTTTAGTGGAGCGATGCTCAACGCGCACACGCTAATCTGGCCAACAACGCCGAGCCGCTGAAGCTGGTAGATGGAGGGCAGAATCTGCACCTGCGTAATCATCCCGCCACCAACAATACAAATCTGAGGTCTCTTGTCCATCGCACCCGTTCGTAGTGTGCCCTCCCGTAAGGGACACCTTACGGTGGTAAGGGCATATTGAAAAATAACGCCTTACGGCGTCACTACAAACGTACCAGCCGTTTGTCGGCTTGTCAAAGCCAATTTTTGTTTGATTGTTGCCGGGCCATTCAGTAAAAAGGTGACACAAGGTGAACACTGCCAAACAGTATGGAGGTAGCTATGGTTAACATGCGCAGATTTGTTGGAGCGGTGACCATCCTGAGTTGCTGCTATTCCACAACGCTTGCGGCTGAGCAGCCCGTCACGGATTCTTCGGCCGTCCTTGAAACCCTCGAAAAGGCACATCCCAGGCTGATGCTGAAGGACAAGGACATTGAGAATCTCAAAGCTCTGCACGCAAAAGATGAGGTCCTACAGAAGTGCCTGCGGGACGTTCTTGAGGAAGCCGATCAGTGCGCCGGTAAGCCGATGCTCACGTACAGAAAGATCGGACCGCGGCTTCTCAGTGTCAGCAGAGAGTGCCTGCACCGGGTTTACGCCCTGAGCCTGGCCTACCGATGGACCGGCCAGGAGAAATACGCTCAGAAAGCCGCTCAAAACATGCTGACCGTCTGCGCGTTCAAAGACTGGAATCCCTCGCATTTTCTCGACACCGCCGAAATGTCCCACGCCGTCGGACTGGGCTATGACTGGCTGTATTCTTATCTGGATGCGGAAACGCGAGAGAAAATCAAGGCGGGCCTCATTAAGAATGGCCTTGAGCCGGGGCTTGCAGTGTACCGCAAGAAGAGCGGATGGTCGCGGAGCGATTACAACTGGAACCAGGTCTGCAACGGCGGGCTGATCGTCGGCGCCCTGGCCATTGCCGAATCGGACCCGCAGTACGCCGAGCAGATTATTCCCGCCGCGGTGCAATCGCTGCCGCTGGCGCTCAAGAGTTATGCTCCCGACGGCGCATGGGGCGAAGGGCCTGGCTACTGGAGCTACGCTACGCACTATACCGCCTACGGTCTGGCGGCGCTGCAAAGCGCCTTGGGCAAAGACTTCGGGCTGCTGAAAATCGAGGGGCTGGCCCAGGCGGGATATTTCCCGATCTACACGACCGGCCCGACCGGCTATTATCTCAATCTGGCCGATGTCGGAGAAAAGAGTTCCAGAGGGCCGATGCCCTGCATGTTCTGGCTGGCCCGCGCCTTCGGCAATCCCATGTATGCCGAGGCTGAGCGCGCCGAGATTGTCAGGCGAAGCACCAGCCCGCAGCACGTCGTCTGGTACATGCCGGCTTCGCAGAAACCGCTCGAATCGAGAGACCTCGACCGCTATTTCCGCGGCCCCGTCGAAGTGGCCGTCTTCCGTAGTGCGTGGGACGACCCGGAAGCGCTTTGGGTAGGCGTCAAGGCCGGCTACAACCAGGTCAACCACGGCCACCTGGACCTGGGCAACTTCGAGCTCGATGCGCTCGGCGTCCGGTGGGCGCGCGACCTCGGCTCGGATGACTACAACATGGCGGGCTACTGGAGCAAAGGCCGAGGGGGACAACGATGGTCGTACTATCGCCTGAACTCCAAAAGCCATAACGTCTGCCTGCTGGATGGGCAAGACCAGGACCCGATGGCAAAAGCAAGCATCACCAAGTTTGAGTCGGGCAAATCCTCCGCGTTTGTCCTGATCGACCTGACGAGCGCCTACGAGAAATTCGCCAGGAAGGTCACGCGGGGCGTCGTCATGTTGGAGGGCAGAAAGGCGGTGCTCATCCAGGATGAATTTGAAATAGAAAAACCCTGTGAAGTCACCTGGGCCATGACGACCGATGCGAAAATCGCTATCGAGAAGGAAGGGACAGCGAGGCTGACTCTCAACGGCAAAGAGCTTGTCGCGCGGGTGCTCTCGCCTGAACGTGCAGAATTTACTACTGAGTCCGCCGAGCGCAAGCCGCCGGAAAAGGTGAACAAGGGCGTGCGCCGCCTGATCGTGCGGCTGCCGGACGCGAAAGATAACGTGCGAGTGGCGGTGTTGCTCTCGCCCGTATGGAAGGATGCAGGCGATGTCAATTCGGCGCCGCTAAAGCCGTTAGCCGAGTGGTGAGCAAACAGAAAACCCTCAGTATATTCTATCAGGAGGCAACAAATGCAAGGTCAATCAGGTGGTATCCATAGGATGGTCGTCATCGGCATATTAATGTTCGTGATCGGGCTTTCAACGGTCCAGGCGCAAAACGCCCAGGAGAAGAAGCCCCAGTTGTGCCAGGGGAATTATCAGACCGAGGAGCAGGCCAAAGAGCAGCTTGCCAAATTCGCCCAAAGCTATTCCAGCCGGGAGCAATGGCAGGCGAGGGCCGAACGCATTCGCGAGGGCATCCTGCGCGGAACCGAGCTTCTGCCCCTGCCCAGGAAGTGCGACCTGAAACCCATCATCCACAGCAAACGGGAATACGACGGCTATACGGTGGAAAACGCAGCGTTCGAGAGTCTGCCCGGCGTCTTTGTCACGGGAAATCTCTATCGTCCACGAGCAGGGGAAGGTCCTTTCGCGGCAGTGCTTTGTCCCCACGGCCATTTCAACAGCCCCGGCGATTACGGGCGATTCCGGCCCGATATGCAGAAACGATGCGCGACGCTGGCCCGCATGGGTGCGGTCGTTTTCGCTTACGATATGGTCGGATACGGCGACTGGAAAAACGCAGGCTGGGACCACAAGCGGCCGGAGGTCCTCAAGCTCCAGCTCTGGAACAGTATCCGTGCCGTCGATTTCCTGACCTCCCGCAAGGACGTGGATCCCAAGCGCATCGCCGTCACCGGCGCTTCGGGCGGAGGAACGCAATCGTTCCTTCTTACGGCGGTCGATGACCGCGTGGCCGTTTGCGTCCCCACGGTCATGGTGGCAAGCCACTTCTTCGGCGGGTGCAACTGTGAAAGCGGCATGCCCATCCATAAGAGCGACACCCACGAAACGAACAACACAGACATTGCCGCTACGGCGGCTCCACGTCCTCTGCTACTGATCTCCGACGGAAAAGACTGGACCAAGAACACCCCCGACGTCGAATACCCTTACATCCGCAACGTCTATAGTCTCTTTGGGGCGCAGGATAACGTCGAGTATCTGCACCTGCCCGATGAAGGGCACGACTACGGCCTCTCGAAGCGTCAGGGTGCGTACAAGTTTCTCATCAAGCACCTGAAACTTTCGCCCGGTGCGATGCGTCAGGCGGACGGCTCAATTGACGAGAGCTTCGTGACCATCGAAAAGCAGGAAGATATGTACGTCTTCAACGACGCTCACCTCCGGCCGGCGTACGCCGTCAAAGGCGACGCCGCCGAGCTGCCCTGGGATTAGCCCGCGCCGGCGGCAGAAGAGCATGTGGCCGACATTCGGTGGCGGATTGTGATTCATTCTCGACGCTTGTCGTTTCGACCGGAGGCCGAAGGCCGGAGTGGAGAAATCTGGCCGCGAAGGACAGACACGCCCTATCCGCCGCCAGATGTCTCGACTGCGCTCGACATGACAGAACTCGCACCTGAGGGCTTTACCAACGCCGCTATCACCGCTCCCACCGTACTCCGACTGCACCCGTGGAAAAAGACTCGGACCTGCGCTACACTGCTGCATTCGGTACGATCTCAAGAAGGGGGTTTTTTGAGCTCTTCGACTTTCGGCAGGTCTTTCAATGTGTTCAGGCCGAAGACCTCCAGGAACTTCTTGGTGGTTCCGTAGAGCATCGGCCTGCCCAAGACTTCGGCCCGGCCGACGATCTTGACCAGGCCCTTGTAGCTCAGCGAGCGGATGACCTCGCCGACCGCCACGCCCCGGATAGCCTCGATGTCGGCACGCATGACCGGCTGCTTGTAGGCTACAATGGCGAGCGTTTCCAGGGCCGCGGGACTGAGCTTATTGTCGCTGCGGACCCGCAGCAGCTTCTTGAGCCAGTAATTGTAGAGGCTCAGCGTCAGCATCTGGTGGCCGCCGGCGATTTGCTCTATGCGAAAGGCACTATTGTTCGCCTGGTACTTGGTATTCAAGCTCTCGATACATTCACGAACCTGCTTTGCGCTGGTCTCGACGATATCGGCGAGGCGCGCATCCGGCAGAGGCTCATCGCTCGCAAACAGAACGGCCTCCACCACAGACTCGACCGTCGGCTCAACGTTCTGGTCGGCCACGCAGACTTCCGTGGGTTCTTCCTCGGGCGTTTGAGAGCCGGCATCCTCCATCGCCTGCGGCTCTTCTATCGCTTCTATTTCCTGTGCTTCTTGGGCTTCTTCTGTCATACGTTTTTCCACTTAAACGGGTCAGCATCTTTCTTGCTGATGCTAATTCTGATGCCTTTGAGCGGTTTTTGCAACAGTTTGCCGATTTTTTTCAATATGAACCGCTCCGAGACGGTGTGGCTGAGGCAAATGCAGGTCAGCCCGGCTTCCTGCGCCGCCAGCGCCTGATGATGCTTCAACTCCCCCGTCAGATACAAATCGACCCCGGCGGCAATGACCGAATTGATAATCCGGCCACACGTTCCGGCGCAAACGGCGGCCCGCTTAACCAGCCGCCTTTCATCTCCTACGACGCCGATGGCTCTGGCGCCGGTGGCACGCTTGATTTGTTTGATGATCCGCGACAGTGGCGTCGGCCGGTCCAGCTCCCCGATGCGGCCAAGGCCGAACTTCGCCCCTGAGTCGTGCAGTTTGAGAACGTCAAAGGCCGGCGTCTCATAAGGATGCGCCTTTTTCATGGCAGCGACGACAACTTCGAGTTTCCCCGCAGGAACAATCGCCTCAAATCGTATCTCGGCGACTTTTTCCAGCTTGCCCTTTCTGCCAATGGCAGGTCTGGCACCTTCCCCAGGCAGGAAAGTGCCTGTCCCTTCTGCGCCAAAGCCGCAATGGCTGTAGTTGCCGATGGCCCCCGCCCCGGCGGCGAACATCGCGTTTGAAACCTCCGCCAGTGATGCGGCCGGCACGAAGACCACGAGCTTGTAGTTATCGCCTGCGGGATTCGCAACGTAATCGCCGATGGGCTTGCCGTCCACGATGCCGACCATCTCGGCCAGGCCGTCGTTGACGCCGCCGATGGCTGCATCCAGCGCCGTGTGAATTGAGTAAACGGCGATCCCGCAGCGGATCAGCTCATACACAGCGCCCGTCGGCCAATCGGCGGTAATCTTCTTCAGCCCATCCCAGATTACCGGGTGGTAACTGAGAATCAGGTCGGTCTTCAGTTTCTTCGCCTCGGCGACAACGTCGTTCGTGACATCGATGGTCAGCAGAATTCTCTTGACGGCTTTCTGCGGATCGCCGATCAACAATCCGACGTTGTCCCAGTCCTGGGCCAGCCCAAGCGGGAATATCTCTTCGATCTTGCATGCAATGTCTTCTGCGTTCATTTGCCGTCGTGCGATTGCGATTTGCTCGCTCCCTGTCAACCTTTTGAGATTTGACACTCCTTCTCGATTATCGCGTCGAATCTGGCCTTGAGCTCTTTGGCCATCGGCCCGACGTTGCCGTCGCCTACCGTATGCTTTTCCACCCTGACGACCGGCAGGACCTCCATAATCACGTTCGTCAGAAAAATCTCATCGGCCCCAAGCACGTCGTCAATCGACAGGTCCTTTTCCACCAGCTCGATGGACCGGCTGAAGGCGATTTGGCAAACAGTCTTTCGCGCAACGCCCGCCAGGACCGGCGTCTTAATGGGCGGCGTGTACAGCACCGAATCCTTCACCATGAATACGTTGCTGACGCACCCTTCGGCCAGGCGGTTATCAACCGTGAACCACAGCGCCTCGGCCGCCCTTTTCTGATGGGCCAGATTCAATGCGATCATGCGCGGGAAGTAGCTCGTCGTCTTGTGGCCGTATGTCGGCTCGTGTGGATTCTGCCGATAGGGGCAAAGCACCACCAAGACACCGTTCTTGTAGTACTCGGGGGGATAAGGCCGCAATTGTGTGCCGGTGATAAGAAGCGTCGGCTTGCGCAGCCCCTCGGATTCGGTCATCGGTCCGTTGCTGAGCGTCAGGCGCAAACGTGCATCGGTCAGCTCATTTACACGCAGCACCCGGTAAATGGAATCCGTGATATGTCCCCTGTCGTATGCGATATTGATCGACAGGCTCGCGGCGCTAAAGAACAGCCTGTCCAGGTGGTCCCTCAGCGCGAAGACCACTCCATTGTGGCTTCGCATCGTCTCGAAAAGCCCCGCTCCATACAGGAACCCGCTGTCGGTGACGGATATGCAGGCCTTGTCGATATCGACCAATTCGTCGTTTAGGAGAACCTTTTCCATATCTTTAGCGTAGAGCGTACGGCGTTTAGCGGATAGGATCGAGCATTCTGTACAACATGCTGCCGACTTCTCTCAGTAGATTTTCCACAGTCTGATTCTTGCTGACGTATCGGAGGTCTTTCGCGAGCAAAAACTGCGTTTCCAATTCCAGCAACGATCCATAAGCGATAGCCAGAAACTGGTCATACTCTGCCTTGTGCTTTCTGCCGTACCCCTCAGCTATATTGGAGGGTATGGACACACCAGCTCTTCTCATCTGCCCAGATAACCCATAAACCTCCGATTTGGGAAAGTCGCTTGTCATCTTATATACTTCCAGAACCAACTGATAACTCTTTTGCCAGACTATGAGGTCCTTGAATGACTTTGTTTTCATAACTATCCCCTATACGCTACCCGCTGTACGCTGTTTATTCCCGCCAAAAGCGCCCTTGCTTTTGTAATGGTCTCCTGCCATTCGGCCTCAGGATCGGAGTCTGCAACGATACCGCCGCCGGTCTGAGCAAACGCCCTTTGATCTTTGATAATAATGGTTCGTATAGCGATGTTCAAGGCCACGTTTCCATCGATGCCGATAAAGCCGATGCTGCCGGTATAGACGCCCCTGGCCGTGGGCTCGGTTTCGTCGATGATTTCCATGGAGCGAATCTTCGGAGCGCCGGTGATGGAGCCGCCTGGGAACATGGCCTTCAAGACGGCGCAGAACGTGACATCCTTGGCAAGCCGCCCTGCAACCGTCGCTACGGCGTGAAAGACCGTGGGGTACGTCTCGATTGTCCTGGGCTGGATGACTTCTCTTGTGCCGGGGATACAGATTCTGGCCACGTCGTTGCGTTCCAGATCAATGATCATATTCAGCTCGGCCTGCTCCTTGGCACTATGGAGCAGCTCATCGAGGTTCTGCGCATTGATGCGCTGCGCCTGTAAACTGGCGTCACTTGCCTCGTTGACCCGAGGGCGAGTGCCTTTTATCGGTTTTGTCCGGATGATGCCGCCCGCAATCTCGATGAACATCTCAGGGGAGGCGCTGACGACGAAAGAGTCGCCTGCGTCGATATAGGCGGCGTACCCGCTGGGGTTGTACTTGTTCTGCCAGTGGTAGAGGTCTATCGGCCTGGCGCTGTAATCACATTCAAACCGCTGCGAGAAGTTGATTTGATAAACGTCGCCGTCGAAGATATGCCGCTTTATTTTCCGGACGGTGCTCAGGTAATAATCCTTGGTCATGTTGCATCGCAGCCGCGAAAAATCGATTGTATCGAGCTTCGCAGGTAAAGGCGGCGCGACGCGAACATCTTGAGATTCGGCCAAAAGCCGCTCCAGGCCCGAGAGTTTGTCCCCGGGTTTCTCGACGTCGCCGGGCAGCTCAAGAACGAACAGCCAGAAATCTCCGCCGGCATGGTCGTAAGCAATCACACGGTCATAGAAGCACAGCCGGATCAGCGGCATCCGAATATCATCGACCGCTGTAACCGGCAGCTTCTCGATGTATCCGCCGAGCTCGTAGCTGAAATATCCTATCCATCCGCCGCGAAAGATCTCGCCTTCGGGCAATTCCGCCGGAGCGTGCCGGCAGTCCCCGATTTTGTACTTGGTCAGTATCTTTCGCAGTTTGACGAAAGGCTCCGTTTGTCCGGTCTTGAACTCGAATACTTCCCTCGGGTCGGCGGCCCAGTAGCTGAAGCCGCTCGTATTGGCGATGGCGTCGTTGCCGCCAAGAATCGACGGGGACTTCTGCCGGGTGAAGACCTCGCTCAGAGCCGGCAAATCCACTTCTGCACGAACCCTCCTGCAATGCAGCCCGCAGGGAATGCCGCTGGCCAATTTGCTGAACGTCACCGGCGTCACCTGAGTCCCCCTGCTCGCAGCTCACTGATGATCTTCACCCCGGAGGACGTCCCTATCCTTTCGGCGCCGGCGGCTAACAACTCAAGAGCCCGGGTTGCAGTTCTTATCCCCCCGGCGGCCTTTATCCTGCAAGCGGGCGCCGTTTCCTTCACGAGTTTCACATCTTCAACCGTCGCCCCGCCGGCGGGGTGCAGTCCGGTGCTGGTCTTTATGAAATCGACACCGGCCTCCTGTGCGATTCGACAAGCGAATATTTTCTGCTCGGTCGTTAGCGCCGCCGATTCGATGATCACCTTCAAAACCACCGCCGGCCTCATCGACCGGCAGATTCTCAGCACCGCCTTCAGTTGATCCAAAAGGTACTTGGAATCACCCTCAATGATTGCGGCCAAGTCCGCAACCATGTCAATTTCATCGGCCCCGGCGAATACCGCGTCCTTTGCCTGGGCAACTTTGATTGCTGTCGTATCGGCGCCGAGCGGCAGACTAACCACACCTGCGACGCAGACCTTCGATCCCGCCAGCAGGTCGGCGGCAAGACTCACCCAGCGTCCGTTCACACACACGGCATGGAACCCGTAGCTTTGCGCGTCCCGGCAAAGCTGCACGATCCGCTCTTTCGTCGCCGCGGCGTCGAGCAGCGTGTGGTCGATACAGGCGGCCAGCTCTTTGTCTGAGATTTTGCACTCACCGTCGGTCATAGATCGCTCAAACGTGATTCTTGGTTCTCTGAAATTCAGTGTTCGGCCGCCGGCCTTCTTCGAGGTATTTTCTTTCTCTGAAGAACTCCACCGCCTCGGGCACGCTGTTGAACATCTTCGTCGCGGTTTGGGTGACAAACACGGACGGGCGTTGTTTCGCGGTCCAGATGACATAGACGTCCTTGGCGGCCTCGTGGGCGTGCTGGAGCTCTCGCTCGACGCCGCTGGATATGGCGGCGCGCCCGTCGTCCATGCTCGGCACGAGGCTGATAATCATGTCGGATTGGTCGATGAGCATGAAATCGCGAGCGTACGTCTGACTATTGATGTCGCGCTCGATCTGCAGGACGTCGCCCAGATTCAGGCGCACTTGGCGCCCCAGCGCCGTGACTTCGACATAATCCAGTCCTTCCTCGCGGGCTCGCCGGGCCTTTTGCGGCAGATAGGCTTCCTCCAGATCGCCCGGGTCAAAACAAACAAACCACTGCTTCATCAGCTTCCTGAATTCGTTGATCCGGCTTTGCACGCTCTCCATGTCGTTCACGGCGGTCATGGGAAAGCTCAGATACACCTTTTTTACCGACGGCTCGAAAACGAGCCGGCAGAACATTTCCATCGTCGCCTCGTCGCTGCCGCGGGCAAGGCAGTAAAATGGGATCTTCTCGTTGATCCCTTTGCAGAGCATTTCCGTGCCGATGATTTCTTCTTCCCGCCAGACAATCAGGTCCTTGAGGCTGTGCTCAACGCTATGCTCCTCGATCAGCCGGCAGTGAAGGGCAACCACACCGTCTATCAGACAGATATACATGTCGGCATTAAGCTGGCGCATCTGGTCGAAGTCCACCGCGGGAAACAGGCCGTGCCGCCAGCGAAAGGTCGCGTGGGTATTGACGATCAGGTTCGGGGCCTTCCTCGCTTTTACGATGATATCCTTGAAGATGCTGCGGCGAAGCGAGCTGAGCCTCTTCATCGGGATGTCCAGGATTTTGCCGCGCGGAATATCCGGGGCCTCGGCATACATCCGGTCGCCGACGTTGCACAGCAGCACCTCTTTGCCCCTGGCATCAGCAAGCTGACACGCCTTTTCAAGGTAGCTCTTCTTGTCAATACCGACCAAGCCGGTAACGACGATAATCATCGCACAAGACTCCCGCGTATTGCCACGCTTTTATATTCCTGAAATTTCTCCGCATGTGTTTGTCCTTTCGCTTTTGGTATTACGTCGTGCGTCCCGGTCTTGGGTCTTGAGTCTTGGGTCTTTAAAGGTTCTTCAGTCTTTGCTGCATGTCGTAGTCTTTTAGCGCTGCGACCAGGTCGCTCATATCGCCGGTCAGGATTCTGTCCAGGTTGTAAAGCGACAGATTAAGCCGGTGGTCGGTTAGACGGTTTTGCGGAAAATTGTAGGTTCTGATTTTCTCGGATCTGTCGCCCGAGCCAATCATATTCTTTCGCTGCGAATCACGCTCGGCTGTCTTCTTGCTCAGGAAATGTTCATAGACCCTGCTTCTCAAGAGCCGCCAGGCTTTGGCGCGGTTCTTGTGCTGGCTTTTTTCATCCTGCATGCGGACGGTGATCCCCGTTGGGATATGTTCCAGTCTGATGGCGCTGCTGACTTTGTTGACGTTCTGTCCGCCGGGCCCGCTTGACCTGCTGACGTGCTCGATGACGTCGTTCGGCGCTAGCTGAATGTCCAATTCCTCCGGCTCGGGCAGCACGGCCACCGTCGCCGCGGAGGTATGAATCCGGCCCTGGGACTCGGTCTCGGGAACGCGCTGGACGCGGTGCGCCCCGCCCTCGTAGGCCAATTCGGCCCATACGCCCGGCCCTTTGACGCTGAGGATGACTTCGCGAAAACCGCCCTTTTCCGCCGTGCTGAAATCAAGCTGCTCAACCTTCCATTTGCGCATCTCGGCGTACCGGGTGTACATGTTGTACAAATCGCGGGCGAACAGCGCCGCCTCTTCGCCGCCGGTGCCCGCCCTGATCTCCAGGATGACGGCGTCGATACCCATCTCATCGCCCATCACCATGCTGTGCATGATTTGCTCAAGCAGGCCCGTCTTTTTGCCTTCAAGCTGCTGGACCTCTTCCTCAGCCAGAGATTTGAAATCATCATCGGCGCTGCTGTCGGCCAGTATCTGTTCCGCCTGCCCTATATCGGCCGCCAATTTCTTGTACTGGCGGTATTTCGTGACGATTGCTTTGAGCTTGCCCTTCTCTTTGGACAAGGCCACGAGCTTGGCGGAGTCGCGGGCAATATCCGGCTGGGCAACTTGCTCTTCTATCTCGCTGTAGCGCGCCTCGATTTGGTCGAGTTTCGCCGTCAAATTGTCCTGCTGTTCCGCCATAAACACAATCCGCTCAGCATTTGAAATGGTCGCCGCAAGCCGTCGCGCAGCCCTCAGAAGACCGGTGCGCCTCCAACGAGAACAACAAAAAGCCCCCAATCCGGCTCTTCGCAGGATGGGAGCGCAAACCGCAGATCAAAAACAGGCTCTGGCCGCGGGTCTTACTTGCTCTGCTTGGGATTGGCCTTGGCCTCGGACGCACTCTTGCCCGATGCAGCCGTCTTGATGTAGCTGGTGCCGTACTTCTTCTGGAACCGCTCTATCCGGCCCGCGGTATCGACGTACTTCTGCTTGCCCGTATAGAACGGATGGCACATCGAGCATATTTCTGCGTGGATTTCCTTGGCTGTGCTGCGCGTCTCGAACGTGCTGCCGCAGCCGCAGTGAACCACCACTTTTTCATATTTTGGATGTATGTCTTTCTTCATATCTGAAGCGCTCCGAAATACCTAAACCAGTAATATTAGCAATACCAACGAATATTTCAATAGAAATTTTTGCATTTGCAGGACGCAGGGGTTATATTTTTCATGGTTCGTTGGCAGAAAACACAGGGGTCATGCAAAATGGGAACTAAATTGGCAATTATTGGCGCCGGCGGCCGAATGGGCCAGCGCATCCTGGCGCTGGCGGTCGAGTCGGGCCAATTCGATATTGTCGCGGCGGTCGAACGGCCGGGGCATCCGGATATGGGCAAGGATGCGGGTCTGGCCGCTGGATCCAAGCCTATCGAGGTCATGCTGACCCCCGCCTATCCGCGAAGCGCGGCCGAGGTGGCAATCGACTTCTCCCAGCCTGAAGCTGTCGAAAGAACCATCGGCTATTGCCTTGAGAACAGCGCTGCCCTGGTCTGCGGCACAACCGGCCTGAACGACCGGCAGCGGGCACAAATGAAGACGGCAGCCGAAAGAATCCCCGTTTTGTACGCGACCAATATGAGCGTGGGGATGAACGTTCTGTTCGGGCTGGTCGGAAAAGTCGCTTCAAGTCTCGGAGCCGACTACGACATAGAAATCATCGAGCAGCACCATCGCTTCAAGAAGGATTCCCCCAGCGGCAGCGCTCTTACGCTGGCAGAGAACATCTGCAAATCGATGGGGTTCGACTTCCCCGAAGCTCTCGTCAATGGGCGGTCCGGAAAAGACGCGCTCCGGCAGAAGGGCACCATCGGTATGCACGCGGTCCGCGCCGGCGATATCACGGGGGTCCACTCAGTAATCTTTGGAACGCCCGGTGAGACGATCACACTCAATCACACGGCCAACAGCAGGGACACATTTGCAAGAGGAGCGTTACGAGCCGCAAGATGGCTCGTGGGAAAAGAGCCTGGTTTCTATTCCATGGCCGATGTTCTGGGCCAAATGGGCTGACAAAAGACGTCCCCTAAAGTTTCTTCGGGCGATTTGAGTCGCTTACGCTCAGGCCCCTTTGCCTTTCTTGGCCGCTTTGAGCTTGGGCGTCTTCGGCTCTTTCGCCGGCTTGGGCGGCTTCGCTTTCTTTTCCTTCGGAGGCGCAGCAGAGCGTTCCCCGGTTAGAAGAAAGGCCGCACCAGTCACCAAAAGCGCCAAGACGGCAGCGCCGCCCATTATGTACCAAATCAAGCCCTGGATTGCCGCCAGAATCGAAGGCATTACCCCTCGCAGACCCGCAGCGGCCACGACCGTCGTATAGACAACGATGAGTAGCGGCAGAAACAGCAGCATGCCCAGCATGTTACTCTGCGCATCGGGGGCCGTCTCGATAACCGGTCCCGCCAACGCCATAGCTTCAGCAGCAGGCTGTGGGGCAGCAAGCTCATCCTCGGAAATCACTTGCTCCGGCTCAATGCCCGCGACCGCCTCCGCCTCACCCTCAGCTTCGGCCGAAGGCTCCCGGCCCTCGCCTTCGGCAGTGTAAATCTCATCCAGAACGCCGCCCAACGAAGTGTCGTCAGCCTGCAGCGAAAGATCCAGCAACCCGGATCCGCTGCCGAAGGTATCCAGGTTGACATCTTCTTCAATCTGTTCGAGCGGTACTTCAGGCGCCGTTGTGCCGGCCGTCCCCGTCGGAATCGCGGTCTCAGCCATGGTATCGTCGGTCACCTCGTAATCCTTGTCCGCCTCGCCAAGCACGCTCGTTCCCAGGCCGGTCAGGGCGGTGTCCGCGTCGGTCAGCTCGCTCAATGCCGCTGGAGTGCCCGTTTCCGGGGCCAGCAGGATTTCATCGGTGTCCGCCGCAGGTTCGGCTGCTTCCGTCGGCTCGGCCATAGAGAGCTCCTCCTCTCCAAGCTCCGGGACCTCCGCTTCAAAGGCCGGCATTTCCGCTCCAAGCTCCGGCGACTCCGCCTCCAAACCCAAAATCTCTTCTTCTGTGAAGCCAGCCTCCGGCATCTCAGCCTCGGGAGCTTCCACTTCTTCAAGAGCTTCCGCCCCTGTACCTTCGGCCTCTGGAGCTTCTTCGAGTCCTATAATATCCGCATCGGACATCAAGCCCTCGACCTCATCGACCTTGAACAGCAGATTAGAACCATCGCGGAACTCACGCAACCTGCCCTCCTTGACCAACTGTTTGAGTTCCTCCTCTGTCTTGTTGAGCTTTTCGGTTGCTTCCTGCAATGAATAGAACATTCCAGCCATAATACCTACCTCCCACATGCCAATACGCTGGTTTTCGACACAGTTCGGGGCACCGAAATAAACAGCGCCTCGCACTTCATATTCTATACTAACGCGCGCAAATATGCAACCTTTTTCCGCCAAAAATCCGCTTAAATTGCCCCCCGACAAGTACTAATGCGGTCTGACGCGTCCAGAGATTCGACGATTCCGCCTGATTTGGCCGAAACTGGGGAAGGGCAAACTGCTACAGATACCGTATGACACGGCCACAATACTTCGCATACTCTTCGCCGAACGCTGTTCGCAAATGCTACTCTTCGGCCAGAACGATCTTATGATGAACCGCAACTACGAACACCCCAGTTAGAAACAGAGTCGGAAGTAACGTCACAATAACAGGCTCAACCATCATTGTTCTCCTTTGATGCAATACAACCGAGCCTTGGCCGCCGGCAGGCGAGCCTCATTGGCCTACCACCCATATGGTAGCACGATCTGTGAGTGATTCAAGATGTCGGCGGGACGGTAACTGTCCCAACGATTGTGGGACCTTTTTCAAAGCCCAAGCGGTTGTGGTTTTCCAACAGGCCGGAAGACGACCAGTTGTGCCCAAAATGGCCAACCACACAACTTGGGACGATTACGCGGGATGTGATTGCAGCTTGGCCCCAAAAACGTTATGATGACGTCCAAATCAGGACCCAAGGAGTTAACTTTTGTAGCCTAAGGAGAACTCATCATGGGACAACATCCTTGCACACCAAATTTGTCTGACGACAGTCAAGATTCAATTCGGCGCACGTCCTCACGCCGGGACGTATTGAAGTGGAGCGGGAAGGCGGTTGCAGCATCCGTGCTGGTGGGGGTCGGCATCCCTGCGGTGCATGCGGCGGAGGACAACACCATTCGACTGGCTTTGATTGGCTGCGGCGGGCGCGGCGGCGGAGCGGCGGCGAATGCGTTCGATTCACCCCATGGGCCAGTCAAACTGGTAGCGATGGCGGATTTCTTCGAAAACCGGTTGGCCAATGCTCACAAGGTCTTGAGCGAGCAGTACGCTGCGCGGATGGATGTGCCGATGGAGCGGCGATTCGCAGGCTTCGAGGCCTGGCGGCAGGCAATGGACTGTCTGCGCCCGGGCGACGTGGCGATGCTGACCGGCTACGCGGGCTTTCGGCCGAGGCAATTGGAATACGCGGTCGAGAAGGGCATCAACGTGTTTATGGAAAAGTCGTTTGCGACCGATCCGCCGGCCGTTCGGCGGGTGATTGCGGCGGCAGAAGCCGCCGAGAAAAAGAACCTCAAGATCGCCGCCGGCTTGCAGTGCCGGCACTCGCGAAATCGCCAGGAGCTCATCAAACGTATCCGGGACGGGCAGCTCGGCGACGTCCAGCTCATCCGCGCCTACCGGATGCAGCCGTGCGGTCCGTTGGGTCCACGGCCGGCGACTGTCAAAGACCTGCATTGGCAGATTCGCAACTTCACGCATTTCCTTTGGGTCTCGGGCGGACTCTTCGCGGAGATGAACATTCATCAGATCGACGAGCTCTGCTGGATCAAGGATGCCTGGCCGGTGTCCGCACACGGCATCAGCGGGCGCGCCGCCAACAGTACCGACCGCGGCCAGAATCTCGACTCGTTCACCATCGAGTGGACGTTTCCCGACGGCACCAAGGCGTTCGACGTGGTCCGCTGGCTCCCGAACTGCCATCCTGAATTTGCCACGTACATCCACGGGACCCGATGCGCCGCGCAATTCTCCGGCAGCAATCACGAAGGGACGGTACACACCTATAAGGATCAACGGTGTTCCGGCGATAACATTGCCTGGCGTGCACCGAAGGAAGCCGTCACACCCTGGCAGGCGGAGTGGGACGTTCTGCTCGATGCCATCCGCCACGACCGTCCGCACAATGAGGCTAAACGCGCCGCTCTGTCGAATCTCGCGGACATTATGGGCCGGGCGGCTGCCCACTCCGGCAAGATCATCACGTGGGACGAAGCGATGGCCTCCAACTTCCAGTTTTGTCCGACCATCGACCGTCTCACCGACGACAGTGCTCCACCCGTACAAGCCGATGCTCAGGGGCGATACCCGGTGCCGATTCCAGGTCAGTGGACAGAGATTTGAACTGAAATCGGGGTGAAATCGGACACCATCATGTTTCTCTGCCGAGATTGTGGCCGCGACGATTGCGTGTGGGTGGACTTCGTGCAGTCCACCCCCAGTAAGCCGCATTTTCGAGCCATCGAAAGGCTGTCGATGCCCGCAGAATCGCCGGAAAGGCCCCTCTGTCAGCCCTCTTTCGACAATTCAAGCTCTCACTGGAGATTGGTCGATATATAAGTCTTGGACTGAAGATTTTTCTATGGGGTGGATTCTGGACGGAAATTCAGGCTCCAGATTTCACAGTGCAGGGCTTGGAAGGAGTGCGGCCATGAAACTAACTCAGGAACACACGGAACAGATTGAAGAAATCATGTCGTCGATGGACTGCCCAAAGGGTTTTAAATGCTACCAATCCGGCTTCGACAACATCTGCCAGGCAGCCCATCGCGGATTGGAGATGTACGCCGACTGTTGCGACGCAGGCAATACAACGTGCGAATTCAGGATACCTTTTGGCTACGGCGCATTCTGCAGATGCCCTCTTCGCGTATTCATCGCGAACCATTTGAAGAAGTAGCCGTTTGTCGTCCCGTTCAGCGGCGAGTCAGGCATCATCGAATCCGGGCGTCCAGACCCACTCTGAATATGGCGCCGGTGGGCCTGACGTTGATAATTTCCACGAAGCCGTCGTGGGCCTCGACGAATTTCTTGACAAGCGCCAGGCCCAGGCCCGTCCCGGCCGTCTCTCGCGTGGCTTCGGCCTCGACACGATAAAAGGCCTCGAATATCTTTTTTCGCTGCCGGGCGGGGACGCCGGGGCCGTGATCCTCGACCTCGATCAGGACGAAAGGACCGTCGCTTCGAGTGCGAACCGTAATCGTCTTATCGTCGGCGTTCCGCGCGTATTTAATGGCGTTATCCAGCAGGTTCACGACAATCTGCGTCACCGCGTCGTTGTCGAAGGCCGACGGCGCAATCTCGCCGGGCTCCGTTCTTATCGAAAACCCTTTCTCCGTTGCATAGGGAGCCATCATTGCAACAACGCGCGCCACACACTCGTTGATGTCACCAACGTTGAAAGCATATTTCTTCCGTCCCCTTTGAATGCGCGAAAAGTCCAGCACGTTCTCCACCAGCCGGCTCAGCCGTTCGCTTTCCTGCCGCATATTCCTGTAGTATTCGGCCTCCTTGTCCCGCGATTTGACCCACCTCTTTTCGAGCATCTCGGCGTACATGCGAATGGAGGTCAGGGGGGTCCGAAGCTCGTGCGAAACCGCCGATATGAAGTCATCTTTCTTGCGGGCCAGCCTGATCTGCGCAGCCGCGTTGCACCACAAGCTTACCAGCCCCAATGTCACCGCCAGCAGCAGAACAGCGACCGTGCTGAAATACCACAATCGCAGATGATTTATCTGTTTGCCAATCCAGTGAGGATCGACCTCCTTGAGGTTCAGCACCAGATCGCCGAAGCCAAAGTCCAGGATGGCCGCATAGGCCACGTCATTATTGGCTGCCGCAGGTTCGGTCCGGGCCGGCCCGCCTTGCGCCGGGCGGGCAAGCTCGAAACTCATCCCCTCGCGCATCAGCCGCGACGCCGATTCCTCGACCTCCTCGATAAGCTTTTTCTCGTTGAGCGCAAAGCCCTGCAGAAAGTGCTTGTCCTCGATTTGCACGTGCCGCAGCAGGAAGACTTGGCCGTCAAAAACGGATTGGCCAGCCTGCCCGCCGGGTACGACCAGCGGCACAAACGGCTCGATTCGCACCTGAACAGTCTCAGCCTGACGCCCTTCGGGAGGCGACGGTTGGCCCTGGTCTAACTGGACTATCTGCTCCGCCGGAGCCGGCGGCGGTGGCGATTGGACAGGTCCCTGGGCCGCTCCTTGCTGGATTGCCTGCTGAAGCTCAGCCGAGCCGGACCCGAGGTTCCTCTCGACGACGGAACGTCTCTGCTCAATCACTTGGGTCTTCTGCCCCTTGCTTTGCAGACTCTCGATAGGGAAATTCATGGCTCGCTGGCTTTGTGGGGATTTGCCTTTGGCATCCGCAACGTTCCGGCCCGTGTCTTCGCCCGCCCCAAATCGCTCCAGGCTTTCCGGCGGAATGCCCGAGGAGTACCCGCCGAGAGCGTAGAGATTCATTTTCAACGAACCTGGCACCGTCCCGTTCAGCACGGGCAATAGGTTGTTCTCAATGTTGAACCTGTTCGCCAGAGATTCAGCGCGCAATTCGCTGTCAAAGCTCACCGCTGCTTGTCTTTGCTCGAACTCGTCATTCGGGGTGGTTATAGTGCCGTCCGGCTCAATCTGAAAATTGCCATAGGCGAGGCCGTGGTCCAGCCGGCCCCCGAGGGGCGAACGCAGCACGGGCATCTGCTGCTGGCCGGGCGCAACATTCTCCGGCACATAGTAGTATTGATAATCCGTGTACGCGCGGCTCTGCTCGGCCTGCATGAACTCATCGAGCTTGCGTTTTACATCCTGCCTGACTTGCTCGGCGACGGCCGCGAATTCCCCCAGACGTGTCCCTTCCATGCCCTGCGCCCGGATCCGGATCGAGTGGTACCCCATCCAGACCAGTCCGCAGACAGCCCCGAGAATAATGACCGACAATATGACAAGTCGCCTGTACATCTCTCTATTCAATCCGCTTTCTAACGTGGAACGGTCTGTTCACGCCGAATTCGCTGCACAGCTTCGGCCGCCGCTTGCCGCACGCCATAGACGCCGTTCTCATATTGATAGGGGTCGTTTTGCGCCACTCGCTCCAATGCAGGCAGGGCTTGAGGATCTCCGATCCGGCCCAGGGCGTCGGCCGCAAATCGACGAATGGACGGGTCACCGTGCCCCAGCAATTCGATAAGTCTAAACATCAGGTGCTGGTCCCCAATATGGCCAAGGCACTCTATGAGTCTGATGCTCGGGTTGGGCGAATACAACAATGGTGACAACTGCACCTGTAACTCGTTGCGTTCCTGAGCCGACCATGTCGTACCTGTCTTTGCCGAGATAATGGCGATTGTTGTTATTGCTGAATAGCACGCGTCTCTGACGCTCTGATCCTTTGAAGGAAGACCAAGTGCCCGAATGAGGCTCTTGAATCGATCAACTCTTTCTAATTTTATCTCGCGATTACCGGCGGCGTAAAGTATGCCGCGGGCCCCCGTGACGGCTGCTTTCAACACCTTGTTTCCATCCGAAGGGATGAAATCATGGATTTGCGCACTTACTTTACAGGCAAGGAGGATATTGGTTGAGAGCACCAGCTTGGTCTCGGACACCGAGATAAACGCATCGAATGCTTTTTGCATTACTGCCTTGGAGATCGCCGATGCGGGAGCTTCTTTAGGGACTGTCACGAGAAAGCAGAAAGTCCGTGCTATTTCATTGAGCACCTGAGGATTCTGTTCCTGCTGCCATCGTTCGATGAGAAACATAGCGGTCTGCTCGTCTCTGTAACGCCCCAGCCTATCGATTGCGGAGCATCGAATACCCACGTTCGCACAGACGGCGGCGTCTTTCAACTCCTCATAGGAAGGCCTTTGGTCAGAATAATGCTCCCGCGAGACCTTTTCTGCCGGCTTGCCCGACCGCCGGAGGATAGAGTTGATAGATTGTCCGGCAAAGTATCGCAGGTCACCCTTGCCTCTAACGATGTGGAAACGCTCGATTACACGAAGATGTTCGATTGCCGATTCGTCGCCATATCGCTCGAGGCCCCGGATGGACTCGTAAAGGCAGCTACCGTCTTGCAGCCCTTCGATCAATAGCGCGACGAGCTTGTCTTTGCCCACGACCCCGGGCCCGAGCTTCAGCAACCCCTGCACGGCCCAGCGCCGGACCAATCCGGACTCATCCGAAGCGGCACGCAAAAATGCGTCTTTGGCGCGAGCATCGCCGATCTCACTGAGCACACACACAGCGTTGCTCCTGAGATAGCTGTCGGTGCTGCGCAGAGAGAACAACAGGGGCTCAAGAGCATCCGGCCCCATTTTCAAGAGAGCCTCTTTCGCCACAGTCAAGTGCCCCATCATTCGATAGTCCTCGCCCATCCGTGCGGCCAACGCCGGCACCGACTCCGGCCCCAAAGCAGCCAGTTGCTCCACAAGCTCCGAATGTCTCAGGCGAAAGCTTTCAGCGTCCCGCTCGTCCAAAGGACTGCTATATTTCAACAATCGCTCGACGACTTCGCGGCGGCCCTTCCTGACCTCTTCCAGTACAGCTTTGGCAAGGCCGCTCAGGCCTGCCGGCGGCAATTGCTGTGGCGCAGTGGCCTTCGCATACAGCTCAGCCAATCCCTCGTCAGGCAGAGACCACAAATACTCTTTTGATCGCTGTTTTCGCTCGGCTGCGAGTCTGTCTGCCTTGGCGAATAGGTCCTGAACCTGATCCGCTATGGAATCCGCACTTTGAGCCGCACCTTGTCCAGCGAACGTGGTGGCAGATGGACCGAGCATCGTTATCCAAAGCCCCGCAAGGACTACGACCTCTCTTCCAAGATTCATCTTGCCTCCGTCGATAAATGTAGTTGGCTCTCACGTTTCATATTTGTAGCCCGCGCCACGCACCGTCTTGATGATTTGCGGCTCGGTGGCATCGCGTTCGATCTTGCTTCTCAATTTGGCGATGTGCATATCGACCGTTCGCGTTCCCAATTCAGTCATCGTATCGTTCCAGACCTCTTTATAAAGTTCCTCCCGGCTGATGACCCGGTTCGGATGGGCGGCAAAGTATTGGATAATGGCCGCCTCTCGCTTGCTCACTTCCACGTTCTTGCCCCCGCGCTTCACCTTCAAACCGGGAACATCGACATCCAAATCCGCAAACTTGAATGTCTGGCCGACGGACCGAGCCGGGTCGGTGCGGCGAAGCACCGCGCTTATCCGCGCCAGCAGCTCTTCAAGCGAAAATGGCTTGGTGATATAATCGTCCGCCCCCAGATTCAGCCCGGCCACTTTCTCTTTCTCCTGGCCCTTGGCGGTCAGCATGATGATGGGCGTTTGCAGACCATCGTGGCGCCATTTGGAGCACAACTGTTCGCCGCTGATCTTGGGAAGCATCAAATCGAGCAGTATCAAATCGAACTGCCGCGTCGCTACGGCGCGCTCCGCTTCAAGACCATCGGCCGCCTGGGCGACTTTGAAATCATGAAACTCCAGAAAATCCGCCAGGGCCGTTCGGATCTTCTGCTCGTCTTCTACAACCAATATGGATGCCTTCTGTTCCATAGTCCTGCAAGCCCCTGTTAATATTATAGGCGAAATCGGCGCGGTGGCTCTGTAAATGTTCTGTAAAAAAGCTCTGCCGCTATTTTACGGGCATTCTACCTCGCACATAAATGGAACCATCGTATGATTTATAATTCTTTTTCCCGCTTATCAGAGTGGAACGGACGAGTCCGAAAGTCAAGAAAGTCAATAGAAACCAGAGAATTAAAGGAGACAAGAAATGAAACGGTTAATCACAATTCTGGCAGTTCTGGCAATCGTTTATGCAATGGTCCTTCCGGTTGAGGCTGCGGTGCGTGTCCGGGGCTACTTTCGCAGCAACGGGACCTATGTACAACCTCACTACAGGTCTAATCCCGACGGCAATTTCTGGACTGAGTTTTGCCTGATAGAAAAGGACCTGGCACAAGCACTCATCTATGGTTGCCATGTTCGTCCTCGGCCCTTCCTTAAAGTGACGAGTTCTCGTTCACAAAAGTCCAGGATGTCGTGACGAATAGCAGTGATGCTGCGCTCAATCTTCCTTCCTTGTAACGTGTAAACTGTCAATCATCACATCTTCTTGTGATAATACTGACGAGAAGGCTTCATTTTTGTTCACTTTGGAAGTTTGTGAAATAGTCCGCCTTTCTACTCCCAGAGGATTTTCTGGATCCACAATTTCGGGCCAGACAATCCGGCCCTGCCTCTGCTCGTTTTCTTTCGAATAGGCGCCCAGCTCGTTGGAGTTCATGTCCAGCCACAGGGTAATACGGTGAAATTCTTTTTCGGTAAGGTTGACGTCATAATGCGAGGGATCCAGATACCCTTCCTTATACAAGCGAGATTCCATGGCTCCGAACCTACCGGGAGTGCTGCGTGAACCGGAGTGAATAATGTCGCCGTCCGTGTATTGCTCGCTATCTCCCCATTCCACGGTCCACCACACCGGCAAATAATAGGCATAGTCTTTTAGGCTCCCGTAACTCATGTCCGGGCCGCCCTCCTCCCGGTGGCACTGCGCGCATTTTTCCTCCAGAACCGGCTTGACCAGGACATGCCAGTTATAGGGAACCGCGCCCTCGGATACTTCGGGAGTCAGTTTAGAAGGCGGACGCTGAAGAGCCAGGCTCGACTTTGAGCCAGGCGGGGTTTCCCATTTGCTCTCGTGGCAGCCCACGCAGCTCATTTGCTCACCGGGATGCACATAGGTGCCAGAGCGCATTGACTGCACAGCCATGCCCCGCTCATTCAGCATCTGGAAATATATCTCCTTCTCCACAGGCGCCTCGCAATAGACGCTGCCGTCCTCCTCCACGGGAACCACGCCCAAGGGCATACGTACCAAGCTCTCGGAGGCGTACCCAATCCGGGGAATGTTCATGTATACCGGTAACTGGGGCACCACCTGAACAATGCGCATGTGGGTTATTGTTACGCCGTCAGGCAGCTTTCCGGGCCCATCGGTCACATACACATTGCTTATGAAAATGGTGGCATTGGGCGAATTCTCCTGCAAGCGCTCGCCCTGATAGGTAGCGGTGGGTATCATGGGCGGCGTCTCCCGTTCTGTAAACGGAATCGGATCGACCAGCCGCCATGCCTGCCCGGGGACATCCGACGCCCTTACGATGACATCCCTGTTCCCGAAACGATCCAGCAGGATGAGATCCTCATTGTAATTGGACAGATAGTAATCCTCGCTGAGGGGCCAGGCCGTGCCGTACGGTCCGCTGAAGTCACCGTAAATTTTGTCATACCATTTCTGCCGGTCGGTGGTAATGCCCGTAACCTGGCTCATCTTGCCGTCATCGGGAATGCGGGTATCAATGAGCACAAGCTCTCCAAAGTTCCAGTGGTGATGAGTGGCGGCTGTTGCCACATATTTGCGGGAGCCCGGTATGGCCCGTATATTCCATTCGCCGTCCGGCCGGTCACGGCGTCCGTCCCACCCCCGTTGACTGACCGTGGAGTACGGAAGGGGATAATTACCGTGAGGCGCCCGGGGATCGCGGCCGTCCGGGAAGCAGGTCCATATATGGTGTGCAATGCAGTCATCGCGATCGAGGTAGTCCCATCTGGTGTACACGATCATACCGTCGTTGTTGACGCTGGGTTGCCATTCATTGGTCTCGTGATAGCTGAGCGGGAAAAGGTCTGAACCATCAGACTTCATGGAATACAGCCCAGAGGAAGGAAAGTGATAAAAGGCGTTCTGGCCGGGAAACATACCCGAGCAGCGCAGCCCCCCGCCCCGACGCTCTGATATAAATGCAATTCTCCCATCCGGAAGCCAGCAGGGATCAAAATCATTCTGGCTGGCGTCCATATACAGCATGAGGTCCTTATTGTTTTCACCGTCGGTCAACTGCACGAGGTTCGTGCCATCCGCATTAACCTTGAATATATGATAGCACTGGTCCTGTTCGTTGGTCCAGGCGAACACGATGGTGTTTCCGTCAAATGAGAGGTCAGGCGAGAGGAAGGCGCCGTCAGTCAGCTTCTGCCCCTGAAACCGTCCGTTCTGCACGGTGGAGTTTTCCAGCACATTGACAAGGGAGGGATTGCCCGATTTGATATTTTTTGCAATATACAGGCCGCCTCCATTCCGTGCATTCCATCCCAGATACTGCGTACACATATGCATTGTGCCAATTTTTCCGGGCCTGGCATACGCGTTAAAGAGGATATCATCAAAATCAAGCAGGGGATTATTGAGCGCCACCTGACGACTGATCTTCCGCAGTGCCATGTAAAGGTCCTTCGTGTCATTCTGAGTGAAGTCGCTGCTGACTTTTGCCAGACCGCTATGAATTCTTTTTTTGCTGATTTCATCGAGTTCCTTTTGTAGATAGCTGAGGTCTGGAGCGTCCTTAAGAGTCTTTACATGGCCCAGCAGAGCTTGGGTACGGCGCAGGGCTACATCCACCGGACTGGTGTCACTACTCCAGATGAGGGCGTGCCGGTCAAGGATTTTCGAATCCAGGGTATTGCCAACAGATTTCGCCAGACCTTTTCCTTCCTGAATCTGCTTCTGGAGTTGCAGATATTCAACATCCCAGTCGCCGAGAAGTTTTTCCGGTTTGGCCTGGACATCAGTAAAAAACATTGGCAGACAGGTAAAACACAGAATGGAGACTGCACTCTCACTTTTTAATCTCCAAGGTAATACGCCTGCGAAGCAGTTCAAGGTCATCCCACCTGTTCCATTTGCCTTTACGTGAGTGCGTGTAATACACATAAGACTGTTTCCCTGTAATCTGCGGATCGGGGCCCGATCCGAACATAGCTAAATACATGGATTCATCGGCTTCGGATTCCACATTCTGGCGTGGAGTCCAGGTAATGCCGCCATCGGACCATGTGCACTTGTCAACCGGGATTTCCCATATACACTTTACTGAAACACTCCTGCGACCTTGAAGCCTCACAATATCAAGATCTCATCCAGATTGCAACAATTCTCTGGCCGCCCCAGCGAGTTGCCTCGCAAAAAACGCCCAAAAAGTTGGACTTTTACGCCGAAAAGCCACCTTTTCCTACTATTTTGGCACACCGCGACCGTTGCCCTCCATTCCAGAAACCCGTTTTCAACAGTTCCACACATCATCCCGGCCTCGCAGGTATTGCCAAAAAACGCAACTGCCGGATTCGGTCAAGTATTTCCCGAAGGAGCGTCTGCGGCACAGCCACTTCTGCCATTTGAAATATCACGTAACGCGAATGGCTGACCACTTTGGCTCCTATCTTGATGAGCTTGTCTCTGAGTGTCCGAAGAGACCACTGTTTCACTGACTTGGGCAATGCCAACCGCCTGAGAAAATTGCCGAGATTGTAAGCCAAGGCAAATAACGTCACATCCGCCAGCTCCCCGGCCCTGACGAGAATCTGCTCCGAGAGAGCTTTGGTTCTCATGGAATACACGTTTGTTGCCGCCCAGGCCGTTCCGACGCAAGCCGCCAGCACTGTCAGAAGAATAATGGACCGTTTCATCTGTTTGTCTCCCTGACTAACCTTGTCTTAAAAAACCTCTTTCCATATAAGAAAGGCATCCGCTAACGCACGAGTCACGCAGATTTTCCCGACGTCATGGCATCAGAAACACTTGCCACTATGGGACCGTATGATATAATACAACCGTTTTCCGGAATACCATCAATCTCTTTACGCTTTCCCAGGGAATGGTTCGATGGCCGAGACAATTACTGGAATACTGAAACGCATCAGCAAAACGCAGTTTGCCGTCCGAACGGCCGAGCGGTCTTATCGGCCGGTTCAGGGCGAAATAACGATCCATCCTGACCTGACGAACCGGTATGGACTGACTGAAGGGGCCGCCGTCACAGGCCAGATCGAGCAGAAAAAAGGCAAGAAGCGGCTGATCACCGTTGATTCCATCGGAGGGACGAGCCCGGAGGTTTTCCGAAAGCGCCAGCACTTTACCGATCTTGTCGCCATCGATCCGCACGAGAGATTCGATCTGGGCGCGTGCGGCCAGGAAAGCATGAGGATTGTGGATCTGATCGCTCCAATCGGCAAAGGGACGCGTCAACTCATTGTTTCGCCCCCCAAGGCGGGAAAGACCGTCCTGCTGGAACAAACGGTCCATGCCATCCGGCACTGTTCGCCTGAGAGCCGGATCATCGTGCTGCTGCTGGATGAGAGGCCCGAGGAAGTCACGCAGTTTCGCAGGGCCGCAGAAGGCGCGGAAATCGTGGCCAGTACCAGCGACCATACCGCCGATCAGCACGCCGAGCTCGCCGAGCTGATGCTGGCGCACGTCCAGACCGAGCTGGAATGTGGACGCGAGATCGTCCTGATGATCGACAGCCTCACGCGTCTGGGAAGAGCATTCAACAACAGGACGCGACGCGGCGGCGCACCGCACCGTCACACCATGAGCGGCGGACTCGAAGCGGGCATCCTGGAGGTGCCGCGCAGAGTGTTCGGGCTGGCCCGGAACGTTGAAAACGGAGGCTCCGTCACGATCATCGCCACGTGCCTGATCGACACCGGCTCTCGAATGGACCAACTGATATTCGAGGAGTTCAAGGGGACCGGCAACAGCGAAATCGTCCTGGATCGCTCGCTGGCCGAGGCGAGGATATTTCCCGCGATCGATATCCCCGCCAGCGGCACACGAAAAGAAGCCAAGCTCTACAACGACGACCAGATGCGCGGCTTGGCCACGCTGCGTCGCGTCCTGTCGAATTATGGCCCCCGCGAGGCGATGGGCGCCCTGTTCAAGCTGCTCAAGAAGTACCCAAACAACGCGGAGTTCCTGCAGAACCTTTGTGCCAGCAACGGATAAGACTCAATGCTCAATAGCAGTGAATGGTGAATAGTGATTGGTGAATGAGCAGCGATGTGTGTTTACCAATCACCAGTCACCAGTTACCAATATGCTTCAGGCGACCTCTCTGAACTGGTCCTTCGCTGTCCCGCATATCGGGCACTCATCAGGAGCCTGGCCCCTGACCGTATTTCCGCAGACGGGACAAATGAAGATCTTCGTCGCAGGAAGGTCCTTGCCTGACTTGACGGCATTCAGGGCGTCGATGTAAAGGCCGTGGTGAATCTCCTCCACTGCAAGGGCGTACTTGAAAGAGAAAACAGCAGGCTTGTTTCCCTCGGCTTTCGCCTCCGTGAGGAACTTAGGATACATCTGCTTGAATTCGTACCCTTCGCCGTCGATGGCCGTCTGAAGATTCTCGTCCGTCTTTTTGACGCCCCCCATCACGCGAAGGTGTGTATGGGCATGGACGGTCTCGGCCTCGGCCGCCGCACGGAACAGTCTCGCAACCTGGGGGTAGCCGTCCTGTTCCGCTCGTTTTGCAAAGGCCAGATACTTGCGATTCGCCTGGCTCTCGCCGGCAAAGGCTTCTTTCAGATTCTCACTTGTTGACACGGCTCATACTCCTTTCAATCGAAACAACAGCAGACCCTCCATCGCGTCTTATTGGCGAATGACCGCCGCCCAGCCGCCTCCGGGCGCGAGCTTGATCTTCATCTTATCGCTCGCGGAGATCTTCGTCGTATCGTGTTTGTAATCATTGCCCCACCGGTCGGCGTTGATCCCGTCCTTGTAAACGTCGATGGAGTGCCAGCCCGGCTCGAGGAAAGAGAAATCGACCGTCAGCTCTCTGGCGGTCCAATCGGTCATCGCGCCGACGTACCACTGGGTTCCGTTCTTGCGCGCCACCAGCACGTAGTCGGCCACCTTTGCATCCAGCACTTTCGTTTCGTCCCATACTGTGGGCACTTTCGCCAGAAATTCCATGCACTCGGGCTCTCGCAGGTAATTGGAGGGGCTGTCGGCCAACATCTGCAGAGGGCTCTCATAGACGACGTACATAGCCAACTGGTGGCAGCGTGTGCCCATGCTCATCGGCCGGTTGAAGATGGGCTGAAAATCCTTCTCCTGGGCGTTGACCATCGCGCCCGGCGTATAATCCATCGGCCCGGCCGCCATGCGAATAAATGGAATCGTCACGTTGTGTTCCGGATTGGCGTCCTTGCTCCATTTGCTGTGCTCCAGGCCGCGGACACCCTCGCGCGTGATAACGTTGGGATAGGCCCGCCGCAGACCCGTGGGTTTGAACGACCCGTGGAAATCGACCAGCATGTGCCGTTTGGCGGTCTCTTTGGCAATCTTCTCGTAGAAATTGACCATCCACTGGTCGTCTCTCTGCATGAAATCAACCTTGAGCCCTTTGGCGCCCCATCGCTCGAATTGGTCCATCGCTTCGACCAACTGGTCGTCCAGGGTCTTCCAAATGACCCAGGGAATGATTCCGACGTTCTTGCTCTTGGCGTACCGGAAGAGTTCCTCCATATCCATGCCTTCGGTGACCTTTGTCAGGTCGCCAAGCACGTACCAGCCTTCGTCGAGAATGATGTACTCAAGCCCATACTTGGCGGCGAAGTCGACGTAATATTTGTACGTTTCGGTGTTGATCCCCGCCTTGAAGTCCACGCCGTAGAGGTTGTTGGCGTTCCACCAGTCCCACGCGACCTTTCCCGGCTTGATCCAGGAGGTATCATCAAGTTGCAGGGGTTTGCCCAGCAGATAGACCAGTTGATTTTCAATCAGATCGCCATCCTTCTCGGCGACGATCAAGACCCGCCACGGGTAAGCTCGGCGTCCCTGAGTCTTCGCGATGAAATTAGCACGCTTGGTCACCGGCACGTCCCGGTCGTTCTTGGCCTCTTCAGCCAGGGCATAGCCTGGGAATTTACCATACAGACTTTGATTCCCTTTGCCGTAAAGGTACAAGCCGGGGTAGTCCTCCAGGTCCGCCTCAGTGATCAGCACCTTCGGGCCGCCCGCCATGTCCACAAGGGCCGGCAGCGAGCACATCATCGCATCGGAGATATTACTGAGCTTGAGGACCTTGTACTCGCGTTCCGAATGTGACTGGAAACTCTCTTCCAGGGGAAAATAGATCGCGTGATCTTGGGCGAAATTGAACGTGACTTCTTCGTTGACGACCGTGATGCCCACCTCGATGGCAGTCACAAATCGATACGCTACGCCTTCATCATAGGCCCTGAAAATCAACCCGAATCCCCCCTCGAATTCTATGGATATCTCATTGAACCGCTCCGGAATGACTTTGCTCTTGATTCGAACGGGGGGAACGATCTTCTCATCCACACTCCTGCGTTTGACCTCAATGACTCGCGCATTCTTGCCTAAAATGCGGTTTTCGCCCAGATTGAGCGATATAGAAGATGGCTCAAGCAGAACCCGGGACTTGTGAATGACCGAATACGATATCTTCTGGCCGATCTCGACTTTCAGCCGGAGTTCCTGGTCGGGGGAGGCGACCTCATATTCCCTTGCGGCAGAGGCCGTACACCAGCACGCCGAAGCCAAACAAAGCAAAATCGGTAGATCGTGTTTTGTCATTAGCTTGCCTTTCTCTTCCTGGGACCGACGGTTTTGCATACACGCGGCACTGGCACATGGTAACGCAAAAATGCGTTCTGATACAAGAACATAAAACTATAGGCAACAGAAACTTGAAAACTGTTGCCTTCTCCGTGCCCGATGCAGACAATAGCCAGAGATCTCAGGAAAGGACAAGCGTATGAGCAAACTGGCACGTATCATTCTATTTTGGGCGATCCTGTCGTCGCTACCAACAATTCTTCAAGCAAAGGCGGCTTTTGAGGTCGAGGCCCGTACCGACGTCAAGATTCCGATGCGCGACGGCGTCGAGCTTTCGGCCAATATCTTTCTGCCAAAGACCGAGGGCAAGTTTCATGTGATTCTCGTCCGCTCTCCCTACGGCAAAGGAGACGAAAAACAGGGCGACGGCCTCTACTACGCCGGCCTTGGGTACGCGTTCGTCATCCAGGATTGCCGGGGCAAAGGGGCTTCCCAGGGTGAATGGGAGCCTTTTGCCAATGAAGGCAACGACGGCCGTGATACACAGAAGTGGGTATTGGATCAGCCCTGGTGCAACGGCAGCATCGGGACCAGCGGCGGCTCGTACGTGGGCTTTACGCAATGGATTTCAGCACCGGATGCCGGCGAGCACCTCAAGGCGATGTTTACCGTCGTACCGCTGGTTGACGCCTACGGCGATGGGGTCTATACCGACGGTGCGTTGAATCTGGCCCTGATGATGGGCTGGGGCAGCCTCGTCGCTTTAGGGCAGGGAGAACAGCCTACAATGCTCACGTGGCGTCCGGAGGACTGGCTCAAGGCATACCGAACGCTGCCCCTCAGTGAGTGGGACCGGGCGATCGGTCGCAGGGTCCAATACCTGAGGGATTGGGTCGCCCATCCGCATTACGATGAATACTGGGCCGCCCGAGGCGCACGCGGCCAATGGCAGAATATTACAGCGCCGAGCTGCTCCGTGGGCGGCTGGTATGACATCTTCGCCAGGAGCGTTTTCGAGCACGTCAACGCCGTCGCGGAACAGTCCCGCTCGCAGCAGGCTCGAAAGCACCAGCACCTTGTCATGGGGCCCTGGGCGCACGGGATCAGCCAGGACGGCAAGGTGGGCGACCTGAATTTCGGCAAAGAATCCGTCATCGACCTGCGCGACATGCAGACCAGATGGTTCGACTACTGGTTGAAGGGGCAGCAGACGGATGCCGCGGGCTGGCCAGCCTTTCGCATCTTCGTCATGGGCGCAAACAAATGGCGAGACGAGCAGGAATGGCCCTTGAAGCGAACGCAATACACTCCTTACTATCTTCACAGCAAAGGCTCGGCGAACACCCTCGAAGGGAACGGCACGTTAAATGCCGAAAAGCCTTCCGACGAGCCGAGCGACGAATTCGTTTATGACCCGAATGACCCCGTTCCCACAACTGGAGGGTGCAACCTGATAGGCTGCCCCGCCGGGCCGCACGATCAGAGCGAGGTGGAGAAACGAAACGATGTTCTGGTTTTCACCGGCGACGAGCTAAAGAGCGAGGTGGAAGTCACCGGGCCGGTCAAGGTCATTCTTTACGCCGCCACCACAGCAAAAGATACGGACTGGACCGCAAAGCTGGTTGATGTCCGCCCTGATGGACGGGCCTTCAATCTTTGCGACGGCATTATACGCGCCCGCTATCGTGAATCGAGGAACAATCCGAGCCTCATCACACCCGGCCAAGTCTATCGTTATGAAATCGACCTCTGGGTGACAAGCAATGCCTTCCTGCCCGGCCATAGGATCCGGGTCGAGATATCCAGCAGCAATTTCCCACGCTTCGATCGAAATCCCAATACAGGCGAGCCGTTCGGCATCGGTACGAAATTGATCAAGGCGACGCAGACGGTCTTGCACGACAAGGAACATCCCTCGCACGTTCTCTTGCCGGTTATCCCTCGGTAGGGGCTGGCCCGTGTGCCAGCTCACGCTATCCAGGGTCGTTTGCGAGTCGTCGATTCCGCGATGGCTTTTACGCTGAGTTGGGCATCCTGCTCGACCTGAAAGTCAAACATTCCCAGACATACGAAGTCCGCGCCGCTCTCGAAGGCGTATTTGAGTCCGTCCTGGGCGGGGATGGCGCCGGCCGCCAACACCTTAAAGGCTATCCACGGCACCTTGACATCCTGCATGAACCCCACAGTCCCCTCGGGATCGTGGCAGAACATGTTGTCGTGGTACTGCGCGTGCTCGTCGGATTCTTTCTCGAACATCTCCATGTACCGCCTGTTGGCTTTCGGGTGGGCCGACCAATAGCGGTCATGATGCAGAGTTTTCATGTAGAAGTCGGGCTTGAGCCCTTCCTTTTCGCAAAACGCGATAGGCTCCAGCCGATGGGCACAGATGCCGACGGGGATATCATATTTCTTCATGATCTCGAAGGCTTTGATGATGTTGTCCTGCTTTTTCTGATAGTACCAGGTGTCGCTGGCGCCGCCCCACAGATAGGCCGCCGACGCTCCCAGCTCCAGATGCTCCACTAACAGCTTCTCATAGGCGTTGATGTCCGTCGTAATCACGTCGGCGATCCATTTCATCTTGCCGCCCCACTCGTCCCAGTAGCGCGACAGCCTAAAACGCTTGAAATTGTGATTCTTGAGCACGATGCCGTTGGCCCCGTATTCTTCGCATTTCTTCAACGTCATGAGGACTCGTTCTTCGCTGTTGTAATGAGCCGCCAGGTCGGTCACGTACTCCAGGTCCCGCGCGTGCATATTCAAGCTGATCAGGTTACTGCCACTGATGAGCCGGCCGAGGGTCAGATTGCCGATCTTCCCGACGGGCATCTTCTTCTGCTTGGCCACGACCTGCGGGTCATTCAGGTCGAGGCTCCTCAGCCGGGCGTATTCCTTTCTGTCGGACTCTATAATCGGCGTAGGAGTAGTCACAGCATCGACCCGCTGCGGTTTTGCTTTCGAAGGTGTACACGAAGTTGCAGCAAGCAAGGGCAGAGTGCTTATGGCTCCGAGCATCTTTCTGCGATTCATCGATGTCATCAGATATCTCCTATATACGCCACGGCGACCGCATCGCGCGCGACAAGAGGCGGTTTGCGGCTTCGTCGCCGATGAACTGCTCCGCCGCCGGGTCCCACTTCAGAGACCGCTGCAACGTATGGGCGATGATTGTCAGATGGCCGAGCGAAGCCGACCGATGGCCGATCTCCTCGTCGCAACTGGGCTTTCGCCGCGTGCGGATGCACTCGAACCAGTTTGCATGATGGTTGTTGTCGCCGGGGTTCACTTCCCGCGTCTTGAGCTTGATTTCCTCAAACAGCGTCTGCGGCCCGGCCTCTACGGGTCCGCCGGTTGTCATCGATGTCACCCAGCCCTTCTCCCCGACGAAAACGCCCCCGAAATTTCCGGCCAATCGGGCCGTTTCAGGGACCGCCTTATAGAGGTCCTTGACCATGCCCCAGTGATCGACCAGGTGCAGAAGCGTTCCGTTGGCATATTTGCAGGTCAGCGTCGGATACACACCGTCGCTGGGATGGAGCAATTCCACCGGCCCGCTGGTTTCAACGCCCAGCGCGTACTGAATCACGTCGGCACTGTGCGAATGGTGCCACGTCACTGAGGCGGCGCCGAAATCCTCGCAGAACGCCCAGGGCACGACGCCGGGGGAAGGGTTCAGATGATACGCCTGATTATAGGGACGCCACAAAGCCGGCCCCACCCAGAGCTCCCAGTCCAGCCCTTCGGGTACAGGCTCAGCGGGAAAGGTCATATCCAAAGGCGCGTATGATTTTCCCGAATTCTCCACGTCCATCAGATGGCGATAAGCCTTGAAGCGGGGCGCCCCAAAAAAGCCTCCCAAGCTGGTCCACAACGTGAAGACCTGCTGGACCTTTCCGAGTCCGCCATTGCGGACAAACTCGCAGACCTGGCGAATCGTCGGGATGGAACGGTATTGCGTCCCGGTCTGGAAGATCCGGCCATACCGGCGGACTTCTTCGACCAGCCGGCGTCCCTGGCACACTGTCAACGAAATCGGTTTCTCGCAATAGACGTCCTTACCCGCCTTGACCGCGTCAATCGCCTGGAACGTGTGCCAATGGTCGGGCGTCACAATCACCACGGCGTCGATATCCTCTCGGGCCAGCAACTCCCGGTAGTCGTTGTACGCCGCGCAGCCCTGATACGAGCCTCCGGGGCGCTGAGCGGCGTAGGTTTCATCCGCCAGCCGTTTGCCATCTTCCCGCCGGACGCGATCCACGTCGCAGACCGCCAACAGCTCGACCTCTCGGTCGCCCACCAGCCGACGCAGGTGGCCGCTGCCCATGATCCCTTTGCCGATTAGACCCACGCCAAGCCGTTCGCTCGGTGCAACGCTGCCACCGGCGCCTCGCGCTGAAGAAGAAATGACCCAGGGCAAACCCACCGCCCCGGAAAACGCTGCTGTCCGCCCCAAAAACGTCCGGCGGGTCATTTCGTGAGTGTTTGTGATTCTTGGATTCTCAGGGCGTGTCATGGCTTACCTCACTGCGCAAGTTCCAGGCTGACCTTGTTGAAAAAATCGATGCACTGCGCCACTTCCGGCATGGACGCAAGCCAGTTGTAAGAGTATTCGAGGCCAAACATGGTGGGTTTGACACCCAGTTGGCGGATTTGCTCGATAAACTTCCGGCTCTTGCCGACGCCGGTTCCCCACGGAACGTCGTGGCCTTCGGCACTTCGCTCGTGAAGGTCGTGCATCTGCACGGTAATCAGGCGGTCCTTAAGCACATTGACAGCCTCGATGGGGTCAACGCCAGAACGCATCCAATAGCCGAGGTCGGCGCAGGCCCCGATTCTCTTGGTGCGGCCCTGACAGGCTTTCAAAATCCCCTCGGGCTGCCAGTACAGCGGCGAAGCTTTCCGGTCGTGGTTGTGAAGGGCCACGTTGATGTCGTACTGGTCACAGAACTTCTCGATTGTATCGAGCGCCTCGGGAAGCGGCTCTGACATGAAAGTCTCTATACCGATCTTGCGGCCAAACTCGAAGACCTCGCGGCAGCCGGCCTGGTCGCCCGGGATGTTGTGAATGTAGTACGTCAGCAGGCGAACGCCGGCGGAGTCCAGTTTCAGCCTGACCTGTCTTAGCTCGTCGTCGGTCAGTTGGCTGTCGAAGTTCTTTGGGATTTCCTGGCTGACCTTCTGAAAGCTCAAGCCGCCCATGTAGGGCAGGCCAAGCTGCGAGGTTTTATCAATCGCCTCAAAGAGCGTGTATTTCTGGAACGTATAGGCCTCGACGCCAAGCCGCCAGCCCAGCTTCTCCCAGGCGCGGATGGCCGGCGTTAACTTGGCGCTCGGAATGGTCGAAACTGGTAGGTCACCCAGGGCAAACTGTGTGGCCGCTAAATAGAACTGCAACATCTTCGGGTCCCAGAACACGTATGGATTGTGCGCGATCGTGCAGTAGAAAACGCGTCCCCGGCCATACTGTCGCACCCAGGCCACAGCGTAATCGTTGTCGGCGCGAACGCAGTTGCCCCGCGCCATGCCCTGATTCATGTCGGTCTTTTCTGTGTCGATGCTCAAGAGCACGCGGACCCTGTCCCTCGAATAGGCCTCGTGAACGCGGAAGAACTCGTCGCGATACTCGAAGCCTTTGCCGCCGAAAGGCTGGTTCACGGGATGGTCCGGGTCGTCGAGCTTGACAAAGACGTGCTCGGTGCTGTCGCGATGGTTCGCGCCGCGCGCGCCGAGCATGATGCCGAATTCAGGCCAGTCCTCGCGGGCGCCGGGCCAGTAAGTAAAAGCCACAGAAGTCCCGTGAACGCCGAGCAGGCCGCCGCCCCCGTAAACGAACTCGACGAGGCTCTGCCTCAGTCGGGGGTCTTGAAAGAGATTGCCGACGGTGTTGTTCAAAAAGACCGCGTCGAACTTCTTGAGACTCTCAGGCTCGAACACCGACGGGTTTTTGCTGATGACCGTCTCAAAGGCGCCGGTCTTTTCGCCCATCCGCGTGAAGGCCAGGTTGGCGGTAGGGATGGAGCTGTGGCCCGCGTATCCGACGTTCAGGTCGAAAATCAGGAGCCTGCGCGGCTTACGGGGCTGAACAAATGCCTTGGCAGGAATCGCCGCCTCCACCCGCTGCTGCTCGTCGGTGTTCGTAGTGACGCCGTAAGGCGTTATTTCCGAAAATGCCCTGACGGGCACACTACAAACGGAAACAGCGAATATTCCCGCCGCCCCTGCCATACCACTGAGAAAATCACGTCGCGTTGTGTTTGTATGTCTGGTTTCCATGAGGGGATATTAGCACACTTGGGCGCAATTGCAAGCGTGCCGGCAGATACTCGATACTCCGGCAGGACGACCGGATTTGATACTCGACGTAGCACGGCCATCTTGGCCGTGTCTTCACGGGCTGGAAGCCCGTGCCACACAGACGAGAATCGAGTATCCAGAATCGAGAATCCAGAGTATAGTACCAGGCAATGATGAAGATTCGCCGGATGACAATCGATGACCTTCCACTCGGCCTGCGGCTGGCGCGGCAAGCGGGATGGAACCAGACGGAATCGGACTGGCAGCGTTTTATGAGCATGGAGCCGGACGGCTGCTTCGTCGCGGAGATCGATGGCTCTTCGGCGGGGACCACAACGACCTGCATCTTCGATGGCGTCGCCTGGATAGCTATGGTCCTGGTCGATAAGGCCGTTCGAGGCAGAGGTATCGGCACCGGGCTGCTCAAACACGCGCTGGACTATCTGAAAGAGCGGAACGTCAGGACGGTTCGCCTGGACGCAACACCCGCCGGCCAGCCCATCTACGAGAAATTAGGATTTGTGCCGGAGTACGAATTAGCCCGCTACGAAGGCGTCGTCAAAGATTTGCGATTGCCGATTGCCGGCTTACCGATTAGCCACGAAGGCACAAAGGCACAAAGTAAAAATAGTTCAGAACCTTCGTGTCTTGGTGTCTTAGTGGCGAAGATTGCAGAACGAAAGTCGAAAATCGTCTTCTCGGATATCATCGAGTTCGACCATCGAATGACCGGCACGAACCGCGAGAAGATGCTTACCGGGCTATTCGAGGAATTCCCGGAGCTTGTACGCGTCGTGAGGCGAGGTAATCAAGTGCAGGGGTATATCGCAGGGCGCCCGGGAGCTAACGCAATCCAGGTGGGTCCGTGTATCGCGACGGCCAGGGCGGGACCGTCGTTATTGTCCGATTCGTTGAGCCGTTGCATGGGAAAACGCGTATTCATTGATGTCCCTCTTGACAATGCCGGAGCCGTGAGGATAGCCGAAGCGGCGCAACTGACGGTCCAACGGTGCTTTACAAGGATGCGCCTGGGCGAGCGAATCAGCGACAACGTCCAGGCAATATGGTCCAGTTCGGGCCCCGAGAAAGGATAACCGGCGTATTGGTAGTTGGTTTGTAGTGTGCCCGTAAGGGCATTTGGAGCTAACGCCTTACTCCCTAAGGGACGCCTTACGGCGGGCGTCACTACAAACATCATTCACCATTCACCCAAATATGAGGTGTGTGACATGAGAGCAAAAAGAATCTGCGAAATCTGTTTATGTGTGGCGTTGATGGGCATTTTGACGTGGTCCCCCGGCGTGTCACGAGCGGCAGATCCCCAGCCGGACAATCAATGCTTCGTGAAGGTCAGTGCCCGTGACAATCGGTATTTCGAGCTGACCAACGGCCGGCCCTTTGTTCCTATTGGCCTCAACATGATCGCTCCGCGCGGCGGCAATGAACAAGAGGCACTCAAAGGCATGGAGCAATGGATCAGCAACCTGTCCGAGAATCGAGGCAACTACATACGCCTCTGGTTGAGTAACGATTTCTTCGACGTCGAGCACGAGCACAGCGGGCAATACGATGCCGAGAAGGCCAAACGCATCGACGCCGTTCTCGAAATGGCGCGCCGGCACGACATCCGCGTCAAGATGACCATCGAACACTTCCGCCATTTCTTCGGAAGCACTCAAAGCTGGGCGGCCAAGCCGCTGCACCATGTCTCACGAGGCGGGCCGGCCGAGGACGTCAACGACTTCTTCCAGGGCCAAAAGAGCCGCGAGCAATTCAAGAAAAAACTCGCTTGGTACGCGGACCGATATGGCGACGAGCCCGCCATCTTCGCCTGGGAGCTCTGGAACGAGATGGACACCGTCAGAGGCAAAGGCTACCTGGAATGGACCGAGGAAATGCTGGCAGAGATCAAGAGGCTCTTTCCGAAAAACATGGTCACTCAGAGCCTGGGCAGCTTCGACAACGACAGCAAGCGGGAGAGATACCGCAGGCTTTGCCTGATGACCGGCAATGATTTCGCCAACGTGCACCGCTATCTGGACCTCGGGGCGTCGCTGGAGGTATGCAAGGGGCCGGTCGATGTGTTGGCCGCTGATGCAATCCTCGAATTGCAGAACTTCAGGCCCGCAAAGCCGATTCTGCTGGCCGAGAGCGGCGCCGTCCAGCCGAGCCACAGCGGCCCGTTCAAGCTGTATCAGAAGGACAAGGCGGGCGTCATTCTTCACGACGTCACCTTCGCTCCATTCTTTGTGGGGGCCGCCGGGACGGGCCAGAACTGGCACTGGGACCAGTACGTGGCCGCCAACAACCTGTGGTTTGCGTTCGACCGGTTCGCCGAAGCGATCAAGGGTATAGACCCGCCTGCCGAGGCGTTCGAGCCGATCAAGCTGGAGGATCCGCGCTTGCGTATCTACATCCTCAAGGGCAGGCACACCTTGCTTGCCTGGTGCAGGGACAAGCAGAACACGTGGCAGACGGAGTTGGCCGAAGGCAAGCCCCCTGAAATTGTTGAAAACGCCATCGTTTCGTTGCCCGAGACGGCGGCTAAGTCTGCCACGGTCAGTTTCTATGACCCCTGGTCGAACCGATGGACAGAAGGTCAAGTCAAAGGAAATAGCATCACCCTTCCTCAGTTCATCCGTTCCATTATTATCAAGATGGAGTATTCCAGCGCAACCCGTGAAATCCATCCGGTGACGGCAGATTCCCAGGAGGAATTCGAGACCATTGCCAACTCCCTCAAGCCCGGCGACGAATTGGTCCTGCATGGCGGGACTTATTCCCAAAACGAGCGGCGGGCCGTCACTGCCCAGGGCACCGCAGACAAACCAATCGTCATCCGCGCCGCGGAAGGGGAAGAACCCATTCTGACCCGCCCCGCTAATGGCGCCCGCAGGTTCAACAATATCGAGTTCGTCGATTGCGCCCATCTGGTTGTCCGAGGACTGCGCTTCAGAGGAGGCAGCTCGGGAGTCCGGTTCATTCGAGGCCACCACGTGACGTTTGAGCAATGCGAAATCTCGCAGACCACCAATAACGCGCTGACGATGAACAGCGGTGATTGCGACGCTTTCGTTATCCGAAAGAACCACATTCACCATACCGGCCTGGCCGAGCGAGGCTCCACCGAGGGCGAAGGCATGTATATCGGCGTGCACACCGGCTCGCATGTCACCACAAACACCCTGGTCGAAGGCAACTACATCCATCACTTGCGCGGAGTCGGCAGCGGCGGGAATGACGGCATCGAAATCAAGTTCGGCTCGTATGGAAACATCGTCCGGGACAACGTCATCCACGACACGAATATCGGCACGAAATACCCCGGCATATTCGTCTATGGCGGCGGCAAAGGAATCAACATCGTCGAGGGCAACGTCATCTGGAACGCGGGAGAGGGCATCCAGGTGGTTTCCGACGCCATCATCCGAAATAACGTCATCTTCAACTGCGAGATGACCGGCATCACGTCGGCTCCGCACGCCGCCGTGCCCCACGTGCGAAACGTGCAGATCGTGAACAACACGCTCATCAATCACCCCAAGGGCGTCCTGATCCGCTGGCACAAGGTGCAGGACATGATCTTTGCCAATAACGCCATCTACTGCGCCGGCTCAACAGCCATAGATGCATCGGGTGCGAACAACGGCACCTTCAGCGCAAACTACATCGAGGGCCGGCTGACGGGCGCCACCATCGACGGCTCCGGATTCCGCGACGGCAGGACCAATTCCGAAGTGACTAAAGTGCCTAAAGTTAAAAGTGACTAAAGTTGGCGTGGGCCTTGCCCCACTTTAGCTCACTTTAGCTCACTTTAGTCACTTGACAATCACCTCACTATCGCACCGCCACGCATTTGATCTGTTTCTCGTCGCGGATAAGAAGTTTGCCGCCGGACAGCGCCAGCACGCCCCAACATTCCCCGGCGGCGAGCAGTTTCGCGCTGGCCAGCGGCTTAAAGCCCTCGGGAGTAAGCTCGATCAGATAGAGAATCCCCTCCCGGCCGTCCACGCTCAATAGTAGTCCATCCGCCAGAACAAAGCCTCCTTTGTCAAAGATGGGCGAGTCGCCCGTCTTCCATTTGAGCTTTCCATCGAAGCTCAGGCACGTCAATCCATCGCGGCTCGAGTTGGTTGTGCAATGGCCGTAGAAATGCCCTTCGTACATTACAGGAGGATGAACGTGCGTGCCGAAATCGTGCGTCGTGTAGAGTTCCTCCACGTCGTACTTCCCGCCATTACTGCGGACTTTGATCATCGCCGAGCCGGCCATATAGCCGCCTGTGATAAAGAGCCGCCCATCTCCCATGTCGGTCACCTGCGGTATCGGAATGCGGCATTGCCAGCCTTTGTAGGTCCAGAGCGTCTTGCCATCTTTGACATCCAATCCGAGCACGACGCCGTCAATGCCTCCCTCGTCGCCATCAGGCCAGCCACCCGCGGGGGCGGAGCGGCCGCCGCGCTCTTTTCGCGATGTGGCTGTGATCATCACGATCTGGTCCCGCCCGTCGATATTCGCCACAATCGGCGTGACGTAACCCAACGCGCCAGGCAGCGCCGGCGACGCCCACCTGACGTTCCCATTGGTCTTATCGTACGCCACGATGCCCACTTTGGGGGTCTGGGCGGCTAAGATCAGCAGGTCGCCGTGAATGAGGGGATTCTGGCAGATGCCCCACTCGGGGACTTTGCCTCCGCCGTTGTCTTTCCAGAGGTTCTTGTTCCAAACGGGCTTGTGGGCGGTCGCGTCAAAACAGTAAACGTGCCCGAAGCTGCCACACGCGTAGATATAATTTCCGTCGATGGCAGGCGTTGAGCGTGAGCCTTTGTGGCTGAGCGTTCCCCTGGCGTCATACGCGAACGACCAGAGTTCCTTGCCGTTGTTCAGATCAAGACAGCGCAGCACGTCCTGCTTGTCGCCGACGCGGTCGAGCAGATAAACCCGGCCACCGCTGACCGCCGGCCCGCCGTAACCCGCCCCCAGCTTCACCGTCCAAAGGACCTTGGGACCCCCGGCCGGCCAGGAACGCAGCAGCCCTTTCTCGTCAGAGATGCTGTTTCGATGCGGCCCAAGGTATTGAAGCCAATCCGCGCGGGCGCTGCAAATTGCCATGACGATGATCGATACAACTGCGAAAGAACGTCCTTTCATAATATGTCCTTAAACAGAGAGTGAATCAATTTTTGTGACGGAGGTCCTGTAGGGGCAGGCCCGCGTGCCTGCCCAGGGCCGCCACATGGGGCGGCCCCTACGGGGCACGGGCCGTTGCCGTTGGGCGCCACCAAAGCGACTGCCAGTACGCCCGGTCAGTCGCATACACGTCAATCGGGGCATCTTCGGGCAAGTCCTTGGCCAGGATACCAAACCGCTGCATCTCGCGTATGTAGCCCGGCGTCGGCCGAAAGCCCGGCATGTCGAATCGCTTGATTCGTTCGAGATGCTGCTTACCCTCGTGACACAACGTCAGGATTTTCTGATAGTCCGGATCGTTCGCATCGGCGAAAACCGTCACCGGCTCGCCCGAGACCCCGTTCTGGTCTCGCTGTCTGCATAGCCCGTAGCCTCCCGCCTCACCCGCCAACGGCGCCAGCAGAATCAGCGATTTCTCGGGACGCGAGAGATTGAACATGAGCTGCCGCGACATTCGTATTCGGACATCGTTCATATCGGGATTCGACAGAATAAGCTCCAGATCGTCCGACAGATAGCGGGGCATCGGCAGCGACTTATCATGGCAGCCGGTGCAGCGCCGCTGGATCGCCTCGGCCGCGGCGACGGAACTGGGCCACTGCCGGTCGGTCGTTTCGAGTATGCTTTTGGGAAAGCCGCCGATCATGCCTGTGCCATTTGCGGCGTACGTGCCGGGGTACGGTGCGGCCGACTCGATCCAGTACCGGATCATGTCCTGCTCGTGCTGCGTCAGTTTGGCGCCGTAGTGACTGCCGTCGAGCATCTTCATCAGTGGGCTGGCCGACGTACCCACCGAGCGAGGCGGCAGGTTCGTCTCCAAACGGTCGCGGCCATCGGAGACCAGTTGTCGCGCGGTCAGCGTGTAATAACTATGGCTGAAGATCGGCCCGCGGTCGCCGCTGAGAATGACGCCGCCGGCGCGCTGATCGTAGTCGTGGCACGCCAGGCAATGCCTGTCAAAAATCGGCTGAATGTCGCGGGGATAATCGAAAACGTCGGGGATATCCGCGATGGGCGTGATCTTGCTGGGTGGCCTCTGCATCGCCTGCACCGCGCCGGGCGCCCGACGCAACGGCGTGCGTTGCCGCTGCTCGTGACAGCCGAGGCAACTGGTCGTCTCGCCCGGCATGACGGCCAGAAAACTGTGCATCCGCTTGACGGAGTTATTGTTTTCGTCCAGAGCCACGAAAAACAGGCTCCGCAGGGCGGGCACCTCCATGTACGCTGAGCCGTCAGGCTCGACGGGGACTGTGCCTAAGATCCGTTCGAGGGTGTAGGTTCCGCCATAACTCATGGGGGGCATCTTACCGCTGTAGTTGATCGGCTTGGGCAGGCTTTCGAGCACCAGGAGCTTCTTGATCTGGCCCCGCGTGACGCCTTCCATCCGCCGGCCGGCATAGACGTCCTGAAGAATAAGCCTTCCGACGGTCTGGGCCGGATCGCTGCGCTGCGGGATCACCGCCTCGCGCGGCCTAGCTTTCAACGGACGAGGCTCGTGACACTCAACACCTGCCTTGGCCAGCTCGGCCGGCAAACGATAGAGCTGCTGGGTCTCGCCCAGGCTGTTCATGACAAGCAGCTCGGGACCCCGCGCGACGAGAAAGCAGTCGGCCGAGAGTGGGTACGGGTCCCGGAAATTCACCTTTTCGGTTATCTTGCGAGCCGAAGCCACCTCATCCGGCCCCCTCTTGGGCGTCACGATGGTAATGGCCCCCTCGTGCTCCTTGCGCCCGTGCTGGGGAGAGAATACCACCACAACCTCGTTATCGGTCCCTGGAATCGGCTTGGCGTCGATCATCAGCGTGTGCGGGTGAAGATTCCCGTAGTAGATCATCTGGCCCGTACCGTCGGGGTTAGCGGTCCAGAGGTGATGGAACGCAACGCGGCTGCGATCCACGTACTCCCACCTCTCGTAGATCACGCGTCCATCCGGCAGTGGCCAGGGCGTATTGTCATGCTCGATGTTGGCTGATACCGGCCGGATGTTCGTCCCGTCCCCGTCGCATAAGTACAGGATCGCCACCTGGCTGTACCAGCACGGGACCCAGCGGTCGGCCCGGCTGGAGCAGAACATGATTTGCCCGTTGGGCAGGTAGGTCGGCTCCATATCGTCGTATGGCCCCGAAGTAAGCTGCTTGAGCCCACTCCCGTCAGTGTTTATTTCACAGAGATGGAAATAATCCGTGCCGCCCGGGCGGTAGGAAAAGAGTATCCGCTGGCCATCATAGTGCACCTGGGGGTCGCGAATCGAGCCTTCGTCGTCTTCCAGCAGGACAGTGACTTGCCCCGTGGCGACGTCGAGCCGGCACAAACGCCCTTTTGCCCGATAGAGCTTCTCATTTTCGTCATGGGCGTAGTAGCCGAAGTTTTCGTACCAATGTCCGCCTCCGCCGGGCTGCCGGCTGGAAAAGATAATCTGCTCAACGCCGCACTCTTCTAAGTCTTGTAGGGCGGGGCTCTGCCCCGACAGACTTGTAGGGGCAGGCCCGCGTGCCTGCCCAGGGCCACCACGCGGGGTGGCCCCTACGACCAGCATCGTCGACAGCAGGATGGCTCCGACCCTAAACAACGAACATGTAACGCAACTCATCATGCCAACATAATAACATACACCGCCCGAAATGTTAAGTCTCGTTCCAAAATCGCCGGGCACGCCGTCCGCAACAGCGGGCCTGCGCGAGCAGGCGTCCCGAGCGCCAGAGAGGGACCTTCCCGACGTCAATACAGGCGGAAAAGCAGACGCCGTGACAATGCCCGTCAGTTGACCAAGAAGGTGAAAATGACATACAGAGCAATCATCGTCATCGCCAGAACGCCGCTGAGCAGTTTGTAGTTGCCCAGGCCGGGCCAGCCTTCCTCGCGAAGCGGCTCCAGCGGGGACTTCCAAACGAGCTTGCGTTTCTCCTCCGTGAGCGGCTCAGGAAACGCCAACGACGTGACCACCAGGACCAAGGTGCAAACAACCGCGAGGATGAAGCTTATGACCATGAAGGTAAGGAAGCCGAAGGAAGGGTGGGCCTGCCTGAATTGTTCGAGCATTTTGGAAAAATCAATAATGAACACCGCCAGCCCCAAAACTGAACCGATCACGAGCGTCGTGATGGATGCCTTTGAAGACGCTCTTTTCCAGAAGACCCCTGCGATAAACACGACAGTGATGGGCGGCGCAATGTAGCTGATCGCCGCGTTGATGCCCTGAAAAACCGTCGGAAATCTCCCGCAAAAAGGCGACCAAAGCACAGCCAGGACCATTCCCACGAACGTCACCACCCGGCCGGTCAAGACGAGCTTCTTTTCGGATGCCCCCGGAGCCCAGCGATGATACAGGTCGTAGGTAAACAGCGTAGCCGCCGAGTTCAGGGCCCCGGAGACCGTGCTCATCAGGGCCGCCATCAGGGCGGCGGCCACCAGGCCCCGAACACCGATGGGCAATAGATAGGTAACCATGTGGGAGTAGGTTCTGGCCGCGTCGGCTTTGCCTTCTTCGGTCAGAGGAAGAGCCGGGAGCAATCCTTTCTGGATCAGTGCAAAGCATATCAGGCCCGGCAACACGAAAAGAAAGACCGGAAGAATTTTAATGAACCCGGCGAACAACGGTCCTACCCTGGCGTGATTCTCATCCTTGGCCCCCAGGACACGCTGGACAATGGTCTGGTCCGTGCACCAATACCAGATCCCGATCACAGGGTACCCAAGCAGGACCGAATACCAGGGCAGACCCGATGCGTCGCCGTGCGGGCGCAGCACGGTGAGCTTGACCGCATACACGCTCTCGGCGATCCCGCCCCAGCCGCCGACCTTTGCATAGCCGATCCCCGTCAGGACAACAGCGCCAAGAAGCAGAATGATCGTCTGGACGGATTCGGTGAGTACGACCGCCGTCAGGCCGCCGACGATCGTATAAACGCCCGTCAGTGCGGCGATCAGAACAATGCTTGTCATCTTGCCGATGCCGAACATGCCTTCGAGCACCACAGCGCCGGCATAGAGGGAAAATCCGATGTGAATAAAAATCGCCGAGACAATCGAGAGCACAGCCAGCCAGTCCCGGCTGGCCCGGCCGTATCGCTTTTCCAGAAAATCAGGCAGCGTCGTCACCTGCGAACGGATGTAAAACGGCGCGAAAAATAAAGCGAGGATAATCAATGTAAACGGCGCCATCCACTCGAAGTTGCCGTAGGCCAAGCCGTTCGTGTAGCCCTCTTCGGCCAGACTGACCAGATGGACCGTGGAAATATTCGTGGCAAACAGCGCCAGCCCGATGACCGGCCAGCGAAGCGTCTTGCCGGCCAGGAAGTACTCGTTCGCCCCTTCGGTTTTCTTCCGTCGCAGCCCAGCCCAGCAACCGAGGCCAACGACAAATAGAAAATAGACCGCGATGATCGTTAGGTCAATGCCACTGATTTGCATAGATATTCCATTTTGCCTGCAACAGACGCTCGTCCCGTGATCTTCTATCGTTGAGGCTACCGATACCCTTTGCGGGTCAGCTCGATCACCTGCTCAACGTTGCTTCTGTCGATGATCGCGGCGCCCGCGTCAATATCGCAAGGAACGATGCCGTAGCGCAAATACAGGGTAAGCTGAATCACCGGATAGAATCCCTGAATGTAAGGCTGCTGATCCACCGTGCAGCGGATGTGGCCTTCTTCGACAAGCCGGAGCGTATCCGGCGACAGATCGAAACCGGCCGACCAATACCCTTCGTTCGGAAAATACTTCTCGATGGTTCTGCCGGCGGCTTCCGTGTCGGACTGGCCTGTTCCCAGGACGATTCGAATATCCGGATTCTCATTCAACGCCTTGGCAATGACCTCGGCCCCTTTGACCGAATCGTTGCCGGTCACGCAAACCATCCAACGAACATCCTTCTTCTTTAGAATAGCCTGTTCTCCCGCGAGCCGATCTTTCAACGCAGAGACTCCCTCGTCGTGCATCGTCATCAGAATGTGAGCGTTCTGCGGAATGTGCGGGAGCAAATGCTCGGCGAGCGTGCGCCCCGCTTCATACAGCCGCTGGTTCACACTGCTCAGCCGCGCGTTCGGCGTCGTGTTGTCATCCACGTTGAACCCGACAACCGGCACCCCCTTTGCGATGGCGTCCCGAATCACGTCGTCAAACGCTTGCGGATCGATGATGTTCAACGCGATGCCGTCGCAGCCATCGGCGACGGCTTGTTCAACCATCCCTGCCTGGGACTGCACATCCACGCCCTCGGTGCCTATGAAATCACATTTTACTCCCATCATCTTTGCGGCATCGTTCATTCCCTTCTTGACCGGCTCGAAAAATTTGGCCTCCACAGCGCACGTAATGAACGCCAAACGCAGGGGCCTGCCATGATCCCGCGCCCTTGGCGCATAGCGAGCCCCATCCGCTGAGCAGCCGGCAAGAAACAGACCCACGAGCGTCCACATCGCACAGACCCGTCTCAAACAGAGCCGCACTTTGTCCAAGTTTTCCATATTTTCGGTACAATATCGTTTGCACCCTTGATTGGCAATACCGCGGCCTGCGATTCATGACGGACCGGACGCCGGGCGCAGAAAAAAGGGCTGTGAGCACAAGCGTACACACAGCCCGAATCAGATACTCCACAAAGCATGGGTTATTGCGGACAAGCCTCCAGCCACGCGGCTGTCAAATCGACCAAATCCTGAGTGTTGACGACTCCGTCTCCGTTAAAGTCCTCGCATAACTCACGGTTCATGCTCGGAGCGAAGTAGTAATCTTCCGTCTCGCCGACGTCATACTTCGCCAACGGTCCGGAACCGCCGTTTCCGGGCTGGCCGGGATTGCTGCCGCCCTTCCAGGGCTTCTCGGACAGGGTGATTCTCATCCACATTTCTTCGGGACCGTTCTTCGGATGCCGGGCCCGCATCGCAGGCGTGGTGATCCGGTGGACTCCCGCCGACAGGCCGTACAACAACTGGTTCTGAACCGCCCACTCCGGCGCGGGACCGGCCGTGCACGTCAACGTATCGTCCCAGTCACCATCACGGTTCCAGTCGCACCAGACGTTGACCCAGAGATCCGTGCCCGGCTGAATCACTTGAACAATATAGTCAAACGTCGCCCAGCCGCAATGAAGCATGTTGATCGGGAAGATGACCCCGTCATCCTGCTTGTCGTTGTTTGCCGAATCGGTCGAGGGCTTGAGATTGTTGACCACATCCTGGTCCGGCCCGATATCCGCTTCGCTCTCCCATGTGACCAGCTCTCCCAGATAAGCTACAGCCGTCGGCCGCATGTGAACCGGTCCGCGGGCTCCGACGCCGCTGCCGTCGTCGAAGACGGTCGGGAAATGCCCGTTGACAATGACCGGCAGAAGCCCCTGGTGGGTGTAGGCACTCATGACCCGTCCGAAGTTGTTCGTGCTGTCCGGCGCATCACCCAGATCAAATTGATCGGCCGGCTCCTCGCCTTCACAACCGATGCTGAGCACGCCTCGCCCGGTCTCGCTGCCGTAACCTCCTACTTCAATAAGGTACTGGTTGCCGGCAACGACGTTCACCGTAAGCTCGGACTGCCGGCCGCAGGCATCATCGTTGCATCCGATCAAGTCACTGAGCTTTGGATAGCATTGCCATCCCCTATATACCGCCAGCACCGTGTCGAAATTGCTGCCGCACAGACTGATGACGGCCTGCCCTGTACACGAGGCCGTGTAGCGATACCACAAATTGGGGCTGGTCACGCAGTGTCCCGGGCCGTCGAACGTTGCCTCGCGGGTGTCAAACGGCAGATTGGTCACGTCGCCGACCTTTCGCGCGTTCACACAATCGTCGTTGTTGGACGGCGGCGGCTCGGACTCCGAGCCGATGCTTATCACGCCCCGGCCGAATTCCTCTAAGTTGTAGCCGCCAACTTCAATCAGGTACGTGTGGCCGGAAACCGCCGCGAATGTGATCTGGGATTGCGAACTATCCCCGAAATCGTCGTTGCATTCGATCAGATCTGCCGATGTCGGGGGGCAAGCGCCAGCGCGGGAAATGGACAATGCAGTGTCATATTCACTGCCCAGAAGACTGACAGTGACGTTCCCCGTGTGCGAAGCGGTATAGCGATACCAGATATTGTGGCTGAGTCTCTCGCAGAGCCCGACGCCATCGAGGGTAGCGCAGGTCGTATCGAATGGCAAGTCTGTCACGTTGCCCACGTGCGCAGCGTTTTCGCAGTCATCGTTGGCCGGTGGATCAGCATTCTTGTCACAAGTGATGGTGATTACACCTTGGCCCTCCGCGCTGCCGAATCCTCCAACCTCAATCAGGTACTGATTCCCGGCTGTCACGGGAATACACCCTTCGCCTTGACGACCGCGGGTGTCGTCACTGGCCTTCATCAGAGCATCGAAACTTGGGTAGCATTCGCACCCGTCGTAGATGGCCAGCTTGGTGTCAAAATCACTGCCAAACAAACTGATGGTGGCCGTGCCCGTACACGAGGCGGTGTAACAGAACCAGATGTTGCGCCCGGTAATGTAGTGTCCGGGACCGTCAAATGTCGCACCTGTCGTGTCGAATGCCAGGTTTGTCACGTTGCCCACCGGCGTTGCATTCGCGCAGTCGTCGTTGGATACACCCAAAGCGACCTTAGCAGTACCACACAGCAACATAAGCCCGCAAACCAACACTAATTTTGAACTAACTCTTTTCATGGCTTGAACCTCCAAGAATGAAAGCCCATATATTTGTTCGCACGTGATTCACAAGCGGCTGGGTTCGTCACCTGCGCAACCACAAGAATGTTAGACCGTTTTTTCATTATATCAGCAGAATTCCCCTTAGCCTACCCAAATATTATCGAATTCGCGCCCGTCCGTCGGGCCCGCCCAGTTGTCGTACTGCTGGAACTTGATCTGAACGTCCGCCAGGTTCGCACTGGCGCCCGCCGCCGCTACCGCCTGCGCGATCACCGGATCCA